>ERZ773005.246-NODE-246-length-48138-cov-16.106441_pt1 | contig 48138 bp, 48 predicted proteins | sample MGYA00580666_ERZ773005 | MGnify/ENA primary metagenome ERZ773005 (study PRJEB29015, sample SAMEA2737999) | human oral metagenome | biome: human oral; feature: human-associated habitat; material: dental | place: China | collected 2061 ...
CCACCAACCCGGAACCACAAAACCCCTAACCAACACGACAACCAACCAAGACAACCAACCAAGACAACCAACCAAGACAACACCAAACCGTGGCCCAACTCAGGTCATGTGGTGGCACAGTCGCGCTGAGAATCCGGGTCGTGCCGACGCGCTCGATTCTGGTCAAGGCACGCCTGGCTTGGACGCACCATCGCAGGGAACCAGTGGATTTCGGAGGACGAAACACCACGTTGTCGAGCGCTGGGCCTTCGATGTCCCGAGTCGTCAGCTGAATCGGTCGAGCGTTCCCTGGGAGGCCGACAAGACTCCAAACGTCCATCTCTCGGCCGTGGGGGCCAATCCTCGGCTGCCCGGGATCCGGCTGCTACCCACCGAGGTGGCCCGCGTGGCCCCGCCATCCGCAGGTGGCCTCTGTTCGGCCGATATCGAAGTCCTGCTGCAACGCGACTCCGCGGTGGTCCAGATGGTCTCCTGCGGGCGTCTTGCCCCATAACGCCCCCACTCCCTTCGCTACACTGGACAGAGATGAACCACGATTCACATCACGTGCTCCCAGACTCGACCGATCACGAGTTGGTGTACTCGCGCATGGACGCATCGACCGCCCGAGAGATCGCGGATGAGTGGAAATACCCGCCACCCTACGATTTCTACGACATGACAGCCGATCCAGAGGACTACCAAGAATTTGTCACACCTTCGCTGTGGCCCGAATTCTTTCTCCAGGTGCGGCAGGATGGCGAGTTGATCGGCTTCCTTTCCGGCGGCATCGTCGAAGGGGGCAGCTTTGTCGAGATCGGGCTGGGACTGCGCCCAGACCTCACCGGTCGTGGTCTGGGGCGCAGCTTCATGAGACACAACTTGGACTGGATCCAACAGGAGTACCCGGGCGTGGAGATTCGCCTGTCGGTCGCGTCATTCAACCAGCGAGGAATCAAGGTGTATGAAAGCAATGGATTCCACGTCGTGCGTCATTTCACGCAAGCGACCAATGGCGGCGAATATGACTTCGTCGAGATGAAACACGTCGCCTGAACCGTGTCATCTCCTCTGCTGCGAGCGGTGGCGTTCCTCGCACTGCCCATCGGGTGGCTGTTCCAAGTCGTGAGCATTCCCCTGCTGGTGCTCCTCGGGGTCATCGCCGGCGCCTGTGGCATATTCGCCGACACCGCGGCCCAGGCGCTCACCCCCACGATCGCGTCAGAGGAGGAACTGCTGGCGCGGAACTCTCAGTTGCACGCCGTTGACTCGGCGACCCAAATCGGAGTTCCAGCGCTGGCGGGTGCGATGATCCAGGGGTTGGGCAGCCAAGTCGCCGCCGGCGTGACGTCCGTCGGCTACTTCCTGGCCGCAACGCCACTCTTCGGGTGCCGGAAGATCGACGCCGCCAGGATCCCCGGCGCGGAGTCGGCGCCGGGCCAGCAGCGGAATCTTCTGTGAGAGCTAAGGGACGGCTTCAAGGGGCTCTGGCACCAGCGCGAGCTGCGAAACACAATCGCTTGCACGCGTCAACCCGCTGAGGTAGAGGTCGGCTGCTTCATGGATGTGGGAAGGATCGAACCGCCCGCGGCGGATGGTGACGCCCCGACGGGTTAGGTGGGTGGCTACCGTGCGGCGGTTGACCCCGAAGAGGGATGCCAGCTCGACGAGCGTAGCAGCGCCCTTGCGGCACCGTGCCACCGGATCGTCGACCTGCTCGGGGCGTAGGAGGGTTGAGCCATCTCAGCAAACGTGCGTCTTTCTCCCGCCACCAGCAGGATGGTCGATGTTGCCGACGGACTTGTGCAGTATCTTCTACGCCCAAGTCGCGACTGTAGCTGCTCGTCCCCCAATCCGCGGACACGACATGACTGGCATGTTGATCCTTCCTTGATGCTGCGGCAGAGAACCCGGGGATTTGCCCGTCTCGGTACAGCAGGTAACAGACTATGTACGCTCACCTAAAAGACCATGTACGCTCACCGGCAGAACGTCTTGGGCCGAAGCAACGCATACTTCGACATCGTCGGTGGAGTGCCGACGCAGCCGAACACAACGGTTTCTTCGGTTGATGAACGGAACGCTGTTCAGGCTGTAATTCAATGTAAGCAGTTGATCGAGCGAATCGCCTACACCAGCCTTGAAGAGCGCTTCTGCTTTGCTGAGATCGCTCGGATCGATCCCAGGAACTGCCCAAGATTCGGTAAGCCAAGGGCTTCGCGTACGTGCAATCAAGTCGATTCCCACGTCGCTGTTTGCCGCTGCCGCCGCGACAAAGCCCTGATGGTGTGCCCAGGACACGTGGTATCCAGTAGGGAAAATTACTTCGGGCTTGCCATGGGAGCCGTCGCAGGCTTCGCATCGTTGCCTGATACGCACGGACAAATACTCAACACCAGCACACCGAGACAATAAGAGCCTGGCCAGGATACGTGCGGCTATGTAGTCTTCACGGTCTCGCGTTCGTACTAGCGCAGCCAATCGTGCCTCGTCCTCGGGAGTCGAGACGGCTATCGGCGCGCTATCAAGTAGATCTGCGGTCGATATAAATGCGTAGCAGCCTACCCTCGGATCGCGCTTCTCCAAATTTAGGAACTCCTGGCTAGAGCGTGGCTGAGAAAATCGGTCTCAAATATGTAATCAATGTCCTGGATGGTCTTCAGGACGAACTCACGGCGGAGTGGAGCGAGGAGATCACCGTATCCAGCCTCGAGCAGAGCATTTCGAAACGCTGAAGAATCGATGAGTGATCCCGGGACTGGCATCTCGGGATCATGGAACCCGCCGAGGAGGGGCAGCATAGACGCCCGCTTGTCTTTCTCATCCAACGCATTCAAGGAGATTCGGAAGCGCTCGACCCATTCATTATAGGAATCAATCCACGTGATGTTCGCCCCGGCATCCGCGATCCATCTCACCAAGAGATCGAGCGATACTCCATCATCGAACGGGTTGACCAGATGGTAGGTCCGGAATTGCGCCGAATAGTCTCTTGTGAGAGCCATTATCGAACGTGCCACGACGTCAACCGGCAATCCGTCATAGTGGGCAGCTACCTCGGTCGAGGAGTAGAAGGACCGGGGAGCCACGCCCGTTTTAAGAAGGCTAAACAGGAGACGGGTATAGGTATCGGGTACATTGATTTGGCCCGCGTATCGGGAATGCGCAAGGATCATGCTCGCGCGAAACACGGTTACCGGAAGCCCATAGCGGTCGTTAGCCTCGCGAAGGAGAACCTCGCCGGCCCACTTTGTCGTGGCATAACCATCGACCACCTCTGATGTCGGCTCTACCTCTGGCAGCACAGCACGGATGTCCGCACTCTCGTCCAACGTGCGCCCCTCCGCTGGGAGGAGAGCAGTCGCAATGCTTGACATGAAAACTAGGGGCTTCATATGGTGCGTTAGGGCGAGGCGAATGATCTCGGCGGTGCCGGCGACATTGGAGGCGAAAAGCTCCCGGTATGGCAGCGCGTGGTTGACCATGGCCCCCGCGTGAACGATGCGGGTGACCGTCTCAGTCAGTTGCACCCATCCACCCTCGGTAAGGCCGAGCCGCGGCTCCGCGATATCACCAGCAATCACATCGAGGTTCTCACTCAGCGCGTCGAACTCACCAAGGAGTTCTTCGTCCGTAGAAAAGGTTTCCCGGAGGCGTGTTCGCGCAGCGCGATCAGTGCTTGCCCGAATTAGGCAGATGACCCGGTTCCCCGTACCCGCGAACTCTCGGAGCCATTCAATACACAGGAACCTACCCAAGAATCCGCTTGCGCCGGTGATCAGGACAACTTCGGACTCAGTGTTCGACGGCTCCCACGCTGTGGGTTTCTCTTCCAAAGAGAGGAACTTATCGGTGGCGAGATCAGCGGCGCGGAGCACGCCGTCGCCTGAACCGTGAACGTCGCTAAACGATACAACTTGTTCTGCCCGCGAACGCTTCACATCTATATATGCCGCGATATCGCGCAGGGTGTATGAATCGCTCACCAACACGTCAACGGGTACCGGCGTACCGTAGATTTGTTCCAATAGACGAGACAAGTTGACCGCAGTGAGCGAGTCACCCCCGAGATTGCGGAACTTCAAGTTAGGTGTGATATTTGCGGCATCAATCTGCAATGACAGAGCTGCCGCGAGAAGTATGGTTTCTTCAGTTTCACGCTCAGCGCCCGTAGACAGGAGTTGTTCGAGAGTATCGGCGTGGGATGCGGACAGGGTTTCGTACAAGGCGTCGAGGCGTACCTTGTACTTCTCGTTAAGCCTCGGCCGAACAGGTTTGCGGTGATCAGAGAGTAGGCCGTTCGACTCGGCAAACGGCTCGAACTCGACGAGAACCGCGGCAGGCACCTCGTACGAGTTCAGATTCTCCTGCGCAGCCACGGTTCTTAGCTCTTCGTGGAGGAGCCGAGCGAGCGCGGCCTCATCGACCCCGCCTTTCTCCGTTGCGTTGGCGTCACGGAGAAAGGCAGCGGGAACCACGACGGCTAGGAGGGAAGACTGGTCACTTCTGCCGTACAGAAAGACCTGATGAAGCAGCGCACTTCCCGCGGCGAAGATCGCTTCAAGCGACGGTAGTGCGACAAACTCGCCTTGGGCCAACTTGATGATCGCGTTTTTCCGGTCAATGATGCGAACGGTGCCGTCGTCGGACACGGACGCGATATCGCCTGTACGGTAGTAACCGTCCGATGTGAAAATCTCCGCGTTCAACTCGGGCCGGTTGAAGTAACCAGAGACGGTTGACGAACTCTTGATGAGGAGTTCTCCACGTGCAGTGGGGCGATCAGAACGGAAGTATCCCAGTTCAGGCACATCCTCCAGCCGGAAGTCGATAACCGGTGGGATGAGGAATTTTCCATCGGCCAGCACCCCGCCAATCTCCGTAGTCCCGTAGAGTTCGTGTACCTCGATACCGAGCAAGTCCTCCGTGAACGCCTTCAACTCAGCCGAAATAGGAGCCGACGTGCAACTGGCCCACCGGACACGACCCCCTAGCAGATGGAGTCGCATGCTCTCAAAGACCTGTTGCGCCTCGGCGCTTTTCCCTCCGAGCCTGCGCTGAAATTCCTGGCGGAAGAGCTCGCACACGCGAGGAACAAGGGACAGCTCGGTGGGCCGCGCAAGAGACAGATCCTCAAAGAGACTGGAGAGGTTCGTCGAAGAGGCGAAGTAGGTCGTGCCTCCACGGGCAAGCGTGCTCCGAACCGACGAGTGCCCGGCGACATGGCTCATCGGCATGTAGTGGAAGCTCGCGACGCTGGCGTCCTCAGCAAAGAACTCCGACCAGCCCTCACCGCCCCACATCTCTGCGACGAGCCGAGCCGAGCACATGGCACCCTTAGGAGTGCCGGTACTGCCTGATGTGTACATCAACATGGCGAGTTCGTCGTCTGCGAAGCCCGAGCCGGGAAACCTCGAAAACGGTGCTGCATCGAGATCGAGGAGCTCCGGCGCCACGCGAGATTTCTTACGAAAGGCCTGAACTATCTCCCGATGCGTCACTTCTCCTCCCCGGTAATCGAGCACCAGCAGCCGCTCAAGCGAGGGTGCATGCTCGATGAGATCCTGGGCCTTAGCGAGTAAGGCGATAGAGACCGCAAGTACTCGTGGGCGTGTCTCTTCCAGAATCTCTAGGTGCTGGTTAAGGGAGCCGCTCGTCTGCAACGGAACAGTCGTAAGTGCCGCGAGGTTGCAAGCTAGGTCAACGGTCGTGAAATCCACTCCTGGATGACCAAGTAATGCAACGCGATCGCCCTTGAGCAACGACTCGGGCCCTAGGCGGTCGGGGTCACGAAGCTGCGGGGCTACGGACTCCACACGACGTTTCGCCTCGCCGTAGGTGATAGCCTGGTATTCGCCGAGAACCTCGGCACTGAGTCGGTCCCGGTCTGCGTTACTGCCCGGAATCGCGTGTCGATCGGCGAGCGCCGGCCTGGCGCTGAACCGATCGAGAATCATTGCCATCCTGGTATCGAGGGGCATGGCTATCGCTCCATCACTGATTCAGAATGAGACGCTGAATCTCTCAAACCATCGAACACGAAGGAATCAAGTGCCGAGGTCTTACCTTCGGGCATCCGAAATGGTAGGAGACCGAGTGCATCCTTCGTCGAAGCATCGTTCGGCGTATACAGTTCGAGCCGGTGGTCAGGGGACTCCGGCTGGCGCCATACCTGATAGTCCACATCCAGGGAGCCTAATGTTGGGTGTGCTAGAACCATTCGCCCGACCGTGCAGTCTGCAACGTCCCGCTCGGCCCAAAAACGCGCGAACTCGTCGCTTTTCATGGAAAGCTCGCCGATGAGTTCTGCCAGGCGTGCATCCGTCGGATATCTCCCCGAAGTAAGACGGAGATATGCGACGTGAATACGAGCTAGCTCCTCCCAGTTTGCGTACAGATCTCGAGTGAGCGGGTCGAGGAAGAACGCCCGTGGCACGGAAGGGCGTCGATTGATATCACGCGGGGCATCGAATGGCAGGTGTTCGAAAAGAAGCTCATGCCCGAAGTGGTTCCAGGCGAGGATATCGCCCCGGCGACCCAGCACGATAACAGGAACTGTTTCGTGCAGTGACTCAAATAGGGACAGCACGCGACGATGGGGAATCTCCGGTTTATCCCGCACCATCGGTGCGTGTGACGGGGCTTGGGCTAGGTTGTACAGGTGAGTCCGTTCGGCGTCATCGAGGCGCATGACAGACACCAGGGCGTCGAGTACTTGGAGTGACGCCGTCCCAGTCTGGTCCTGCTCAATGCGGACGTAGTAGCCCACGCTCACGCCTGCGAGACGCGCCAACTCCTCGCGTCGAAGACCCGGGACCCTCCGGGGCGCCGGCCCGGGATCCAGTCCGATCGCAGCGGGATCGGTTCGGTCCCGTCTGGACTTCAGAAAGCTGCCAAGCGTTTCGCCTTGCACATCACTAAAGTTAACTCTCTAGACGCAGTGGCGACAGGGCAGAAGGTATCCCTCTCGGGTGTACCCAGGGGTTGTGCGGCAGGAGAGCCCGTGCGCTGGACCGGGTAACCCTCTGCGGGATACCCCTGCGCTGAGTACCTGGCGGCGGAGTACTCACATCTGTGATCTTGCTGGTCCCGGAGGCCTCTCTAAGCATCGATACCATGGGTACTCAAGCTGCAAGCAAGAAAAGCGCACCTGCACGCTCATGGTGGGGCCTCGTAGCCACTCTAGGCCCGGTGCTCATCGTCGCTATGGACGGATCCATCCTCTTTTTGGCGATGCCAAGTATCAACGAAGCGATTCAACCGACCACGGACCAAAGTCTGTGGATACTCGACATCTACGGCTTCACCGTTGGCTCCCTCCTCATCACCTTCGGGAATCTCGGTGATCGGTTCGGACGCAAGAAGCTTCTAATGATCGGTGCGGCAACGTTTGGTGTCGGTTCGGCGCTCGTAGCGTTTGCGTCAGCCCCGGAAACCCTCATCGCTGCGCGTGCCCTTATGGGCCTTGGCGGAGCGACCCTCCTCCCGTCATGCCTAGCAGTCATCAGCGAACTCTTTGAGAACCCCGCCCAACGTTCCCAGGCCATCGGTATTTTTGCGGCGACTTTCGCTGCCGGATTCGTCATCGGTCCAATCGTATGCGGTATTCTCCTTAACCATTTCTGGTGGGGATCGGTCTTCCTAGTTAATCTTCCCATCATTGTCCTCTTCCTGGTGTTCGCGCCCATACTCCTTCGTGAGGTGCACGGGGCTCGGCCCGGAAAGATCGATCTTCTCAGCGTTATCCTCTCCGCCACCGGACTCCTCGTTGCCATCTACGGCGTGAAGCACGTGGCAACCTACGGCATGAGCCTGCTCGCTGGCGGCCTCATCGCCCTCGGCGTCGGAGTGCTCACCGTCTTTGCGCTACGCCAGCGGAAGCTTGAGACCCCTCTGCTCGACATTGCGCTTTTCAGGCGGCACGTATTCGCAGTTGCGATTCTCACCGGCCTGCTCTCGCTTTTCGTCTGGTCGGCTGCGGCCTACCTGAGCATGACCTACCTGCAGTCCGTCCTCGGTTACTCCGTGCTCCATGCAGCACTTCTTGCCATCCCCGGAGCGGTTGTGCTAACGCTTTCGTGCGTTCTTACGCCATTACTTGTCGAAAGGATCGGTGCCCGGGCAGCCCTAATCGTTTGTAATTTTTCCATTGCCGCAGGCATGGCCCTCTTGGTACTCACCAGTGAATCCACCGGCGCAGCCTTCTACATCGCATCGACAATGGTGTCCGGCATCGGCTTCGGCATCTCGTTCAGCCTCGTAGCCGACACCGCCGTAGGAGCGGTGCCTGAGTCCCGGGCCGGCGCGGCAAGCGCTATCGCTGAAACCAGCAACGAGATCGGTAACGCGCTCGGCATCGCCCTACTCGGATCCCTGCTTACCGTTGTCTTCAGGGCGAATTACCCAGGCGACGAGACCGGCATCGCCGAAGTCATCGATGCTCGTGGCACTGCATCCGTGGCCTTTGAGCTGGCGCGAACGTCATTTCTGTCCGGCTTCCATGTGGTCGCCATCGTCGCTGCACTCATCTGCGCCGGGCTCGGCATCCTAGCGATCCGATGGATCCCCAAGGCCGTCGTCGCCCCGAGCGTTGCTGAGAACGAGTCCTGCCCTACCTCACCTAACGCGAGCCCACCCCCGCCTGGTTTCTGAGTGCTTCGGCGTCCACGTAGGAGGAATTCGTGGTCCCAGTCAACACGTGGCCTGCGAGGTCACGATGCTGCTGCGCCGAGGCTGGCCTGAGCGCCGCTGCGCTCCTCAGGGGGCCAGCGAACGAGGCCCGATTGACTGTGGGTTGGATTACGCCCTAGGTGGGTATGTACCAAGAGCCGGTGTGGCCCAGCGCGAAAGTCCCAACCGTGTGGCCTAGGGCGATATCGCACAGTCCTATTCACGAATTCAAAGCGACCCCACCGCGTCTTGCCTCACGTCAAGATGTCCGGGAGTGATTGACGTTTGCCTCACGTGAGGTGTCAGGCGGCGGGGTGGTGGTGAGGGTTCGGTTCTTGGCCAGTTCGATGAGTTGTTGCTGGATCCGGTTGATGGCTTGGGTGGTCCTGGTCGGGTTCAGTTTGTCGTGGTCGGCTTTGAGCCGGGCGCGGGTGGTGTCGTCCAGGGTGCCGGTGTCGAGGAGCTGCTGGTGGGGGTGCGTGGCTTGTCACAAGACTCGTTTCTTGTATCCGGCGGTGGTCTCGGTCCAGCCGACGGCCTTGACGCAGGGCAGGAGGTGGTTCTTGCGGGTCATGACCAGGTCCCACAGTTGGTTCAGCAGGGCCAGTTCGGCGTCGGTCTGGTAGCGGTAGTGGAACGCGTGGCGGCGGATCCAGTCGCTGTTGCGTTGTGCGATGTGGGCGTTGTCGTTGTGCTGGTAGGGCCGGCTGCGGGTGATCGGAATGTTGTGGTTGTCGCACCAGGCGATCACTGACCAGTTCATGAACTCGCTGCCGTTGTCGAAAGTCCATTCCGGCGACCGGTAGCGACGCCTGCTTCGCGATCCATTCCAGGCCGGCGTGGACGTGGACGAACGCGTTGTTGTGGATACTGCGCAGGATCGTCCAGCCGGTCACCGGATCGGTCGCTGACAAGGTACGAAGGAACTCGCCCTTCAAGATGTAGCCGCAGTGAGCGACTGTGTCTAGCTCAAGGAACCTAGGAGTGGTGATCGGGTCGTCGTCAGTGGCGGTGCGGGCCGGGATCGAGAAGTGCAGGATGTGGCTGGGCCGGGTGCCGGACAGCCCGGCGGCTGGGTAGGCGGCGTCTCGGTGGGGTTTGAGGTACCGGTCCGATCGTGGCACCCGACATCGCCCTCAACTCGTCCAGCACCTCGGGTGTGATCCGGTCGGCAACCTTGCCGAGTTCGTGGTCGCGCATCAGCCGGTACCGGGTGTCCCCCATGATCGCGGCGAGGTACTTGCTGCAGGGCTGGCCCGCCCGCCGCCACGCCTCTTGCAACACTACCAGCGTGTCGTAGGAGTACTTGCGAGGCTTCGGCTTGCGCTGCTGGTCCCGGGCCCCACCCCGGCGGGCTGCGGCGGCCCGGATTGCCCGGCGGGCATGACCGCGGGTCCACCCGGCCGTGGCCACCAGCGAGTCCAGCAGATGGCCCTTCTCGATCTTCCCCGCTCTCGCGTACCCGCGGACATACTTCTTCATGATCTCACGGCGCGCAGCCATCGACAACCCCTCACTTACAGGCTCAGGGGAACACCCACCGCTACACAGACATCCTCATCTGAGGCAAGCGCTGGGGTTCCCGGACGTTTCTCGTGAGTCAAGTCGCACCGTTGGCCGCAGCCCCCATTTTGAACTAAACTTAAGACGTTGGCTGTCGTCGATACGGGGGTAGGTTCACGGCGACACCCAGGAAAAGTGGGGTACACCAGTGGCGGCCCTCGGGCTAGTTGAGCCCGCTGGGTGACAAGACAGCAGATCGGCGTGGAAGGGCAGGTAATGCTCGCAGTGGAGACGAGTCGGCTCACCAGGGAGTACAAGTTCGTCGAAAGACGTGCTGGGCTCGGCGGAAAGATTCGCGACCTGTTCGCTCCGCAACGGCGGATCAAGACTGCGGTGCGCGATGTGAACGTGCAGATCGCTCCCGGCGAGTTCGTGGGTCTTATCGGCCCCAACGGGGCCGGTAAGACCACGCTCATGAAGCTGTTCTCCGGAATAATCACGCCGACCAAGGGTCAGGTGGCCGTTCTAGGGCAGACCCCGAGCCCTTTCAACCACGAACTCAAGAAGCGTTTCTCCCTAGCCATGGGCCAGAAAAGTCAACTCTGGTGGGACCTGCCCGCCGTGGACAGTTTCAATCTCAACCGCGCGTTATACGACATCGACCGGACCAGCTTCGCAAAGACGACGGACGAGCTCGTCGAGATGCTGCAGGTCGGCGACCTGATCGGCAAGCCCGTCCGTCAGCTGTCCCTCGGCGAGCGCATGAAAATGGAACTGATCAGCAGCCTCGTTCACTCACCCGAAATCTTGTTCCTCGACGAACCCACGATCGGCCTCGACGCAACCTCCCAGGTCCAGATCCGCAGATTCCTCGCGGACGTGAACGCGAACCGGGGAGTCACCATCGTCTTGACGAGCCACTACATGAACGACATCAAGCGGCTCTGTCAGCGCGTCCTGCTCATCAACGAGGGACAACTGATGCACGATGGGCCCCTGAACGACCTGTTCCAGGCAGTCACGGGATATCGCCGCGTCAATGTGAGATTTGCGGGAGTGCCCAGCGCGTCGGCGAGTGGCTTCGAATGGCTGAGCCTCGACGCGGACCGGGGCGTGCTACGCGTCCCGGAAGACGAGCTATCTGAGGTCATCCAACGCGTGGTACGGGAGTGCGAGGTGGCCGAGGTCAGCGTCGAGGACGATGACATCGAGGCTTCGATGCAGGAGATCTACGCAACGAAGCTCGTGCAATCATGACGAAGTACGTCGAAATGCTGCGAGTCCACATGCAGTCGGCCCTCGTTTTCCAGGCCGACACCCTGATCAGTGCGCTCCTGTCTCTGGTGCAGGTGCTCGTGTCGCTCATCCTCTGGCGTGCGGTCATCGCAGACCGTCCCGAGATCGGTGGGTACACCCTCCCGATGCTCGTCAGCTACTACGTCGCGGTCGCCTTTCTAACCCGCGCAAGCCAGACCGAACGCGTGACCAACGAACTCACAGATGACATCGTGAGCGGCAAGTATGTGAAGTACACGGTGCGGCCGGTGAACCCGCTCGCCTGCTTCATAGCGGGAACCGTCGGGGCGACCCTCGCCAGGTTCGTGGTAAACCTGCTCGGTCTTGCCGTCGCCCTGGCCGTCTTCAGCAGGTACATGGCTTTTCGCAACCTGCAGAACGTGGCGCTGGCTGTGGTGCTGTGGGCCGGAGGGCTGCTCGCGGTAGCCCTGTTCAACTACGTCATCGGCCTTCTGGCGTTCTGGTTCACAGACGTGGGCGGCCTATTCGTCCTCAAGGACAACCTCGTCCTCTTCCTCGCCGGATCCCTCATTCCGCTGGACCTGCTCCCCGGTGGTGTGCGCCACGTCGTCTCGTGGCTGCCGTTCGGCTACCTGGCCTTTGAGCCGGCCAGGCTCCTGGTCACGGGGTCGCTGTCCACCGGGCTAAACCCGGCGCTCCTCCTCCCAGCGTGGATCGCCGGCCTCTGGCTCGTGGCCTCGGGCCTCCAGCGCCTCGCCATTCGCAAGTTCGACGCCGTAGGGATCTGACGTGAGATATCTGCGCTTCTACCAGGCCCTCGTGAGGACGCGGTTAAGCAAGGACCTCGTCTACCGGTTCAACTTCTGGGTCGCCTTCATCACCGATCTGGTGATCATGGCCCTGCAGACCTTCGTGTTCGTCGCGATCTACCAGCACGCCGATGCGATCGGCGGGTGGAACCGTGAGCAGATCCTCGTCTTCATGGCGACCTTTATCATCGTGAACGGCCTGACAATGGGCATCTTCTTCTTCGGTGTCCTGCGTATCCCGTGGCTCATCCGCACCGGCGGTCTCGACCTTGAGATCACCAAGCCCGTGAACACAGCCTTCCTGGTGCTGTTCAAGCACTTCGACTTAGGCGGACTGCTCGGTCTCGTGCCCGGGGTAGTCCTACTCGTGGTGACTGTCGTCCATTACCACGTACCCGTGGGCGCCACCGGCGTCCTGGCCTACGTACTCCTCGTAGTGCTCATGACGGCACTGCACCTCGCTCTCATGCTGTCGTTCCGGCTGCCGGCGTTCTGGACGGTCCGCGCGGACTCGTTGACGGAGATGGCAGGCGAGCTGAGCAGCTTCGCATGGCGCGTCCCGGGAGTCGCACTCCGGGGACTCGAGCGAGTCTGGTTCATGGTGATCGTCCCATTCGCGCTGATCGCCACGGTACCCACGACGGCGCTCACTGGAGCACTGTCCACCAAGGGGCTGCTCGTGGTCCTCGCCGTCACGCTGGTGCACATGGTTTTCGCGGCCGGAGCGTGGCGTATCTCCCTACGACACTACAGCTCGGCCAGCAGCTGAGGCATACGACCAACAGGAGGGGACGATGAACCGATATCTGGCACAGACGATCGACGCTACCTGGCGGGCCAAGGAAGATCTCGCCGAGCGCGAGCTCACGGCCGAGACCACGCTGGAAAGTCTCCAGCTCAACTCCATCCAGGTACTCCGGATCCTGGTCGAACTGGAAGAGGTCTTTGCGATCGAACTCGACGACGAAGACTTCGACCTCGATGGCATTGAGGATCTCGGGCAGATAGCGGCGATGATCCAAGCGAAGGTGCCTGCCAATGTCCGATGACGGCGGGGTGGCTCTCAGCGGCCTGCGGAAGGTTTCCGCAGGAGATGCCACTGTCCTCACCCGGCCGGACCACCGATTCCTCATGAATGATATGGTCATCGCGCCGGAAAAGTGCAACTTCGCCTGCGATTACTGCATCTTCACCGCCGCCCCATCCTGGGCGGGTGGTGCCGACATCGGACGCGTAGAGGGAACCGCGCCCGTGGCCACGGTCTACAACAAGACCGCAGACAACGTCACGCTGTTCGAGAAAGTGCGAAGCCGTTTGGACACCATGTCACGCGTGTTTCGCAACCCGATTCTGCGCATCTGCGGCGGCGAGCTCCTCTACTTCAAGAACGCGCTCGACCTGATCGAATCGGTACACACGGAGTTCGAGAGGATCCAGGTCATCACCAACGGCTACTTCCTGGATCCCGCCGCCGCCCGTCGTCTCCAGGCACTCGAGAACCTCTCCCTTCACATCTCGCTCGACAACCACACCGCCGAGCTTAACCGCCAACGCGTGCGCAACCCGCGGGTCCATGACCGCCTGGTCACCAGCGTGCACCGTTGCATGGACGCGGGCATCTCTCTCGAGCTCGCGGTCTGCCTGACCACGGTGAGCATCGAGGGTTTCCGCGCCATGGTAGACTACTTCGCGGCGCAACCCGGGCGAGTACTGCTTCTTCCCTTCCCCGTGCGCGGTGAAGGCGCGCGGGACTACATCCCCACCGAGAAACAGGTCTACGATCTAGCGGACAGCCTGCGGGACGTGAGCGACGCCGGCCGGCGCGTGCTGCCACCGAGCGCGTATATGGAACGACTCCTGGATTTCATGTCCCACGGCATTCGCGTAGCACGCTGCCGCATCCCCGGGAGCATCGTCCAGACCTTCGCCGATGGGAACGTCGCGAGCTGCTGCATGGACTGGAGCTGTCACCTAGGCCGCATCAACACCGCGGAGGAAGCCGCCAAAACCGTCCGGACAATGGTCACGCACCCGGCTTATCGGCTGTACTTCGCCGAGCCGCCCCGCATGCCTGCCTGCCACGACTGCTTCACCGTCTCCGAGATCCTAAATCTTTACTTTGACGGTGCAATCAGCGATGCCGAAATGAGGACGATGGACCTCTACTCGGGAGCGGAGTCTATGCGGGTTCTACAGGGCTTGCGAGCGGCCTTCGGAGGTACCCGATGAAAATCCTGCACATCGTTGACTACGCGGGCCCGCACGGTGGCCTGTACCAAATCCTGCGGGTTCTGGCCCGCGAACTGGCGGACACCCCCATCGAGCAGGATTACCTCGCCCTGGAGAAGACACCGTACAAGCTCGACCCGGCACTCGTGACACTCCCCATGCGGACGCTCTCCGGACAGACTTACGAGACTGCGTTGACCGAGGCAGCCCCGGATATTGTCCACATTCACACTGACCTGTCCAACGAGCGGCTACGGTTCACCCGCGACCACTTCTATACCATCCGCACGGTTCACGACCTCGGAGCCTTCTGCCCGCGAACCGGGTTCGATACGGCCTACTGCCCCGTCGACCCCCTGTTCACTGAGCCGCGTGACGAGCGCTTCATCGACCAGATTTGCACGCCGTGTTCAGAAATTGGCACGGACGGCCGTGCCCGGTACTTCGAGCGGATCGACCTTTTGCGCTCCCTGCCCGCGATCCAGTGTTTGTCCGACGGTGTTATGGACTATCTGCTCGAGATGGGCATCAAACGAGACGTCATCACCAAGGTGCCGCCCTTGCTCGCGGCGCCCCCGGCTTCGCCCGCGCCGACGAGCCACACGATCATGTTCGCGGGCCGGATGGTGGAGCACAAGGGAGTTCGTGAGCTGTTGGAGGCCCTGGCCATCCTCCCGCCGAACACGGACTGGCGGCTCCGGCTCGCCGGAACCGGGGAGAGGGCCTATGTCCGTTCCCTGATGCGGCTCGCCGCCGTGCGCGGCATCAAGGCCAAGGTCGAGTTCCTGGGGCATGTGCCCTATGAGGAATACCTGGATCTGTATCGCGACGCCAGGCTCATGGTCATGCCCTCGATCTATGCGGAGGGCTTCGGCTACACAGCGTACGAGGCGCTCCTGTACGGAGTACCGATCATTTCCTTCCAGGAGATCCTCGGGGTCAACGAATGGCTGCGACACGGTTACAACGGGCTAATGGTGTCATTCGGGGACGTGCCGGCCCTCGCCTCGGCGATCAACAGCGTCCTTACGAACGAGGAATTGCATACCAAACTGCGCCGCAACAGTGTCCGCTGGGCGCGGCGTATCAGGGCCGCCGATGAGGTGTCGGTCATGCGGCGCGCCTATGAGAAGGCCTACCAGGGATCCCGAGAGCTCATGAGCCTCGGGAACGGGCCGGACACCACCATGAGGTAGGGGGAAGACAGGTATGGCACTGAGAGAGCTCTTCAGCACCAAGCACGTGACCAGCGAGGTCGAGATCGGCGTCACGAACCTATGCAACGCCCGGTGCGTCCATTGTCCGACGACACGCCGAGTCGATAGTCAGGTGATGGCGCCCGAAACATTCGCCACACTGCTATCACGCTACGAGGCCCATTATCCGGTCGACGTCCCCCGGCCGAAGTTCCTCTTCGCGGGATCCGGGGAACCACTGCTTAACAAGCACTTGGAGGGGTTCGTCGCACAGACCGTCCAACGCGGCTTCCGCACGGGAATCATCACTAACGCCACGCCCCTCACGCGCCCTCGCTTCCTCGCGCTCGTCAAGGCTGGTCTGGACGAGCTGTACATCAGCGTCCAGGGTACGGCGGCCACATACCACGACCTTATGGGTCTCGACTATGACAAGGTCATTAGCCGGGTTCGGATGGTGGCCGAGTATCTCGCGCAGAACCCGGACGCCACCCTCGACTTTCACGTCGTCTCGAGTGACATCGCAGAGGACGGGGTGAATGCTGCGGAGATCAAGGAGTTCTGGGGCCGGATGGGCGTGCGGCATCTCGGTCCCTTTCCGGTGTGGAACCGCGCGGGAAACCTGAAGAACTACGAAGACGTCGTCCGACCGGAAAGCTCGGTCAGCAAGGTGAACTTCGAGCTGCCGGCCTGGTGCCTCGTGCTTAAATATAAGGACTCAATCGACGCGGACGGCTCGTTTGTCAAATGCGAGTGCGACTTCTTCGGCGCGGCCGAGACCTACGGCAATGTTCACACCGACACCCTTGCCGAGGTGTACGAACGGTACGAGGAAATCCTTACCGCTGCGGAGCCCCCGCGGTCTTGCCGGATGTGCATCAAGTCGGGGACCGGCTTTTTCATAGAGCAGCACAAAGAAATGACCACGAAGGGAAGCAAATAGAATGTCGGCCGACACGGCAAATCAGATCCTGAAGATCCTCCATGAAAACTACGCGATCACGGGTGACGCGGAGTCTAAGAATCTTCTCGAGAAGTATCGGTTCAATTCCGTCGACGCTCTGGACTTTTTACTCCGGGTAGAGTCTGCTTTCGGCATCATGATCCCCGATGATCGGCTGAGCAGCGCACTGTTGGCCGACGAGGACGAGTTGGTGACCTTCGTGGACACCTTGCGCGCCGAACAGGGTTCGATATGACGGTCATGTTGGTCGCAGCGCCCGAGCGTTCGGTCTCCGATGTCGGTGGGTTCCGCGAGTCCGCGTTGAGGACCGATGCCGAGAATCTCCAGCTAAATCCGCTGTTTTCAAGCTTTATAAACAGGTACCGGGAAAATCTGGGGTTGGCGGCCCTGGCCGCCTACCTGCGGGCGCACAACGTGACTACGGAGCTCATCTCCGGAAACCTTGACGCCCGCACCCCGGAGGAGATCGCGAGGCACATCATTGAGCTGGCTCCGGAAGTCGTGGGTTTCAGCATCATCTACGAGTTACATCTGGTGAACTCACTGGAGATCATCCGCGCGATCCGACGCGATGGGTACCGTGGGCACGTCCTACTCGGTGGCCAGTACGCGACATTCATCCATGAACCGCTTTTGCTGAGCGCCTTCGGGATCGACTCCGTGATCAGGGGTGAAGGGGAACTGCCGCTCTTACGCCTAGTCCAGGCATTGCGTACGGGCCAGGACTGGCGTTCCATCCCCGGCCTCGCCTACTATGACGGAACATCAGTGCGAGCTAACCCTGCCGGCTTAATCGTCCGTGACCTGGACGAGCTCCCGTTCGCCGCTCGGGATTCCCTCAGCGGACTTCAAGCTCGCGGGCTGCCGACGCGTACTGCCTCAATCTACTCGAGCCGCGGGTGTCTCGGACACTGCACCTACTGCACCGCTCCGGCGTCCAAAAGCTTGAGCCCAGTTGGGTGGCGCTGTCGCAGCGGCGAAGCCCTTTTTGCCGAGATAAAAGATCTGATCGAGCGGTTCGGAGTGGAGTACTTCTACTTCTGCGACGTGAACTTCATCGGCTACGGGCCAGCTGCGCGCGAACGTCTTGAGACGTTCTGTAACCTCGTGGAGGAGAGCGGCCTTCGGTTCTCCTTTCATGCGGAGGCCCGGGCGGACTCTATTGAGCGCGACTTAGGGATCCTGCGGCGGCTGCGGGGGATCGGTCTCAAGGACCTACTGCTCGGCCTGGAAACGGGATCGCCTCGGCTGCTCAAACTGTGGAAGAAGCGGACGCCGCTAGAGAAGAACGTCTCGGCCGTGCGACATGTGCGTGCCCTCGGGTTCGACCTTGAACCGGCGATGATCATGGTGGGCCCCGAGACCCGCACCGACGATCTGGTAGCGACAATCGACTTCATCCTCGCAGAGCAACTGCACCGCGAGGGTGTGGCGTTGCACCTGTTCAACAAGATGGCGCTGTTCAAGGGCACAGAGGCCGAAGAGCGCATGGTAAGCATCGGCTCCGTCTCCGGGGTCGATATAGACCGGGTGCGGAGCCTAGACAATAGCGACGACGGGCTCGTCGCTCTGTGCCGCGAGGTGGCGGCGCGGCCGTACGTCACGGAGTCCGCAGTCGTCGACGATGGCTGGGCACTGTGCATGACAGAGGTCGACCGACTGACTTGGCTGCTCCAGGAATACATTCCCGACATCCTCAACGACTTCATGCGGAACCGTACAGCGCAGGATGCGGTGGGCCGGGCGGAGCTCATGGCCACCCTTGCCAGCGCTCGCCGCTGGCGCGATGGCATCGCCGACCTGGTCGAGACGATCCTGGGGCTCCTCCGGGAGTATCTGGTTGACGACACCCACGACGCAGGCCGGCTCGCTCGCGGGCTGCGGGAAGCCGTAGACGAGCACGAGCAGACGTGCTTCGGACGACTGCTGCCTGCACTCGGCGACTACCAGCGGGCTGCCGATTGAGGACCCCCCATGATCATGCAGACAACGAAACCTAGCGTCCGAGCAGCAGCGGTGCAGAACTGCTTCCTCGGTCTCGTCGCTGGCATAGTGCGGGATGCCGGTGGCGAACTAAGCGAGGTAGAGTCCTTCGCGGTGGCTGGCGGGTACGGCTATCGGTTCGGCACATGGACTGTTCCGAGCGCATCGGCGCTCGGCTTCACTACGTTCGATCCCGATGTCGACATGATGAGGCTGCGCGACGGGCTCGCAGGGATCGGAGTGTCGGTCGAACGGCGTCTTGCGGTGAGCCCGGCGGAGTTGCTCGTTGCTCTAGGTTCAGTGTCTGACAGTGCAGCGGGCGTCATCGTCTACGTCGACTCTGGCTACTTGACGTATTGGCCCGAGGCTGAACGCAAGCACGAGTGGCACTTCCTCCGGATCCGGTCCTGGAACCCCGCGGGCGACTCCTGGGTCGAAGACGTCCTGGTGCCGGGTGCTGTACCGAGCAGCTTCAACGGCCCCCTGCCGACCGCCGACCTGGAGCGGGCACTGTTCTCGCGCGACGTGCAGGTAGGGCATGGCCTCTACCCGCTCTGGACAGTCTCTGTCCCTGCCCCGGCGGTAGTCAGGAGGGCCCGTCCCGAAGAGCGCCTGGCGTCTAGTCAGCTTTGCCTCCTGGACACCGACCTGCAGGGGCCGGTTGTGCACGAGCTCGGCAACTCGCGATTCGAGCACTACGTGGGGATTGCGGCGCTGGAGGAGCTACGGCGCGCGGCACTCCGCGGTGCTGCCCTAAGCGGCGAGGCGGGGATGCGACTCTACCAGCAGATCGTGACGTTCGGAGGTCCGCTCAGTTCGTTGGACCTCTATGCCCACTGGTTGCGGGAGTACCCAGGATTCTTGGGGATTGACCCTTCGGTGCAGGTACTGTCCCACGCGATGGACCTGTCTGCGGCATGGCGCCGGGCTTCCGTCTCCCTCTTCCGGCAGCTACATGGCAGCGGCGGTCACAACGCGACGTTCGCCGACCGGATGACCGACGTGATCGAGCTGGAGCGCCGTCACATCGACCTGCTGAAGGAGGTTCTACGGTGACGCGCCGCACCTTCCCGCCCCTACTGGGAAGCTTCCCACGCCGGGTGTTTCTGTTTCCCACGATGCTGTGTAACCTGCGTTGTGCGATGTGCTATTCCGGAGCGAACGCCCCGCATACGCGTGCCTTGAGCCCCCTGGGGCTCAAGGACTATGTGACTCGGATACAGGAGCTATACGCCGAGGGAGTGCGTGAGTTCGATATCAGCGGCGGAGAACCTCTGATTAGTTCGTGGCTGCCCGACCTCGTTGCCGAGATCAAGCGTCTCCCCGACACTGTGGTCGATCTCGTGACGAATGGGACGCTCGTAACCCAGCGCGGGGCGAACCTCGACCGGCTCCATGGCCTGGTGGACACCGTCCACGTCTCGTTCGACTCTCCGGACCCGGCGACCCACGACACCATTCGCGGACGTCGTGGCGCGCACGCTCGCGCGCTTGAGGGCATCCGCGACCTTGTGGCTCGGGGATTCCCCGTGGTCGGGATCAACATGGTCCTGATGCGGAGCAATTACCGCGAAGTCCGAGGACTCCTCGACATCGCGACGTGCATGGGAGTGCGTCACGTAAACCTGCTCCGCCTGCTGGACGTCATCCCTGCTGGGGAATTGGCGGATGAGGTGCTGGGCACCAGCGAGTATACTGAGACTCTGGACGCGGTGCGGGAGTGGTTGCTCGACGGTCCTGCTGTGACCGCCCTGGATGTCACGTTGGTCCTCCCCGGTTACGTGGGATATGAGTTGCGGCCGCGGGACCGGCGCTGCGATACACCCAGGGGACGGTTGCGGACGGAGCTTGATCCGCTTCGCGGCTGCTTCGCATTCCGGAACAGCCTGGTGCTTACCAGCACCGGGGCAATCACCGGGTGCACCGCGCTGGTCCAACAACCGGGCTGGGTTACTAAGGACCCGGGTGACGTGGTCGGAACGGTCCGGGAAGCCTGGGCTCGTGGACAACAGCGGATCAAGGCGCGGGAGGATCTCCTCCATTCTCAGGAACCCTGCGGTAGTTGCGGCGCATGGGCGATCTGCCGCGGCGGGTGTCCCGCCACCGCGGAGAACTACTTCGGCACCCCCGACGCCCCGGACCCAACCTGCGCCAGGGTGGACGTCGATCGGGTCCGTGAAGTGAGGGGAGGAGTCCATGGGTGAACTCGCGATCCGGGGCGGTGCGCCGGTACGTCGGAAACCTTATCCCTCCTGGCCACAGGGCACCGGTGCCGTCGAGCGGAACCTCTTGCAGGTCGTCGCGTCGGGGAAGTGGGCTCACTCGAGTCAGCTACAGGATATCGAGACTGGACCGGGGTTCGTCAGCCAGCTGGAAGAGACCGTCTCCGTGCTGCACGAGGTGCCGCACGCCGTCGCCGTGTCGAGCGGTACGGCCGCGCTGGAGGTGCTGGTCAGGTCGTGCGGCATCGGGCCTGGAGACGAGGTCCTGGTCCCTTCCTACACTTATATTTCGACGGCGAGCGCGATCCTGAACAACGCGGCCGTCCCCGTATTCTGCGACGTCGACCCTGTGACCTGGAACATAGAGCCCGCGCTGCTATCCGAGAAGCTTACCGACCGGACCCGGGCGGTTCTCGTGGTTCACTTTGCCGGACAGCCCGCAGACCTGCGTAGCATCTGCCCCTTCGCAGCAGAACACGGTCTCCTCGTGCTTGAGGACGGGGCTCACGCCCTCGGGGGATGCACGGGACTCGGGAAGGTCGGTGCCGATACCGCGGGTGCAGCGCTAAGTCTGCACGCTAGCAAGAACTTGGCCGCCGGCGAGGGTGGGCTGGTCGTCACCACGGACGCGTCCATCGCGCGCATCGCGCGGTCTTTGCGGGACTGTGGTCGGAGCACGAACGGTCCCTGGTACCAGCATGATCGCATTGGGTGGAACACCCGCCTGAGTGAGTTCCACGCCGCCGTGGCCTGCGGCGGTCTCGAGATCTTCCGTGGGCTTGAGGAGCGACGGAGCCGACAGGCCAAGCGCCTGGTCGACGGACTCGCACGGCTCGACGGCGTGACGCCCTGCTGGGTGCTGCCGCCGTCTGAGCACTGGACCGTTCATCTGGTGGGGCTCACCCTCGAACCCGAACGATGGGACGGGCTCGGGCGGCAGCGACTAGTGCTGGCGCTCAACGCGGAGGGCGTGCCGTGCCACGGGGGCTACGCGCAGCCGCTCAACCGGCAGGCACCCTTTATGGCGCTCGCCAATGTCGGCGCCATCCCGAGAGCGGAATGTCCACAGGCAGAGCGCGTCTGTGAAAGCGCTATTTGGTTCCACCACAACATTCTCCTGGGGAACGACGCCGACATGGATGACATCGTGACGGCGTTGCAGAAGGTACGCGATCATCTTGAAGAGCTGGTGTGGCGATGAGGACGGCAGTTACAATCTGGGCGATGCCCGGGGGCGTGGAAGGCCGCGCTGATCTGGTCGCTGCATCGGCAGCGGCCAGGCAGGCTGGGTTCGACGCGCTCGAACTCAGCCTTGAACCTGGCGGTACGCTAGACATTGATCCGGGGTCGCGCGAGTTGGACAATCTGCGCACGCAGCTCCAAGACTCAGGGACATCCGTCAGCAGCCTGTCGGCCTTGTATCTCCACGAGCATAGTTTTACGGTGGCCGAAAGGTCCGTGCGTGAGGCGGCCCGTCGGTTCGCGCGGCGGATAATCCGAATTGCCTCTGCCCTGTCCGTGCCAACCGTCTCGTGGGGACCAGGCTCGGTGGACGCGGCAACCACATACGATCACGCCTATGAGGTGTCTGTGGAGACGATGCGTGATCTAGGATCCTTCGCCCGAGATCACGGCGTAGTGGTCTGCGTGGAGAACGTCAACCGAGGTCTGTTGCTCAGCCCCCGGGAGTTCGCGGGATACCTGAAGGACGTGGACCTGCCGTCGGTGGGTGCCTGCCTTGATGTCGGCAACGCCATGCTGAACGGGTTCCCCCTGCACTGGTTCGATTCCTTGGGCGAACGGATCCACAAGGTGCACCTGACGGATACCCGGCTACGCGGTGGCCAGCTGTTCCAGTACGTCGAACTGGGGGACGGCGACGCTCCCCTGGTGGACGTGGTCCGGCGCGCGAGCTCACTCCCGGCAGTGGACATACTGACAGTCGAAGCTTTCCATCGGCCGGGCGAGGACCCTTTGGCTCGGCTTCTCGACATCAACGCCAGGGTCTCCGAGGTGCTCAGCGAGGCAAGCGATGGCCGCTGACGTACTTGTGCTCTCCCCGCACCCGGACGATGCCGCGCTGTCCCTGGGATCTGCTATCGCGCATCGTCATTGGGGCGAATGCACCGTCGTGAACGTATTCTCCGATCAGCGGTACTCACTTCTGTCGGGTACCGACATCGGCGACATTCTCGACGAGGACGAGGCCGCCCTCCGAGAGCTGGGTGCCGAGGCAATCATGCTAGGGCTTCCCGAGGCCGACGTGCGGTTGCACCGGAGACCAAGCGAGCTCATGGGGTATCGCGCCGAGAACCTCGCGCGCTCGGCTGACAGTGTCGTCCTGCCACTCGTCCTAGGAGCACTACGGGATCACCTGATGCGGTCAGCTCCGAGCGTGGTCTGTATACCACTGGCCGTCGGGGGCCACGTGGACCACGTACTCGTGCGCGAGGCAGCGCTCGTACTCCTCCGGGAGATGGCGTATGGGGGTATCCCATCCCGATGGTGTTTTTACGAGGATCTGCCCTACGCGTTGACTCCCCGCGCGACGAGCGAAGCGGTGGAGACCCTCGCCGTTTACGGTATCTCCACGCGACCCGAACTCATGCAGGATGCGGATGCGGGGGCAGCCAAACGGTCGGCACTATCGCACTATCGAACCCAGTTGACGCAGTCGATGATAGAGCGCGTCGTGCGTCACGGGCAGTCCTACGAACCGAACGTCTGGGGGGAGCGTACATGGTGGGCATGACGAGGCGCGGTAGCTACCACACGGGTTGCGCAACGAGTGATACTCGGCACCAGCTGCTCGTGAACGACTTTGTCGCTTGGCCGGAGACCTGCAATCTACGATGCGCGTACTGTCTCTCGAAGGATGCGCCGGCCTGGCAGCCCGTCGACTTCTCCACGGGCGTGCGTCGCGTTCGCGGAGACGGTGGCCTTAAGCAGCTCCGCGCCACGCTCGGCCGGTTCGACGAACTCTTCGACGCCCCAATCCTGCGGATCAGTGGCGGGGAGATATTGATGCACGAGGGCATACCCGAACTGCTGGCCGAGCAGCAGGGCTACGAGGCCGTGCAGATCGTCACAAATGGCTACTTCCTCGACGATGCCATGCTGGACCGTCTCGCCGAGATCCCCAACTTATCGCTGCACGTCTCCGTGGACGGGCACACGTTTGAGACGAACTCGTTGCGCGTCTCGAAGCCGGGGGTGCACGCCCGACTCATGGCGAACCTTGAACGAGCAATCGGCCAGGGGCTGTATGTGGAGGTAGGCAGCGTATTGACCCGCGCCAACACCGGAAGCTATCCAGAGTTCCTGAGCTACCTTGAGGGACTAGGTGGCCGGGTTGTGGCATACCCCTTTCCTATCCGTGGTAGCGAGCTTGCACAGTTCTACCCAGAAAGGCAAGACGTGGAGGGACTCGCGGCGAGCCTGCGAGCGACGCACAATCCGTGCCTGCCCCCTCGGGCGTTCATCGATCACCTGACGTCCATGCTACTGAAGAAGAAACGCGAGACCCGGTGCATCATCCCGATGGGCATGATCCAGCTTTTCCACGACGGTGGGATGACAGCGTGCCCCAACGCGTGGACTCACCGGATTGGCAACGTGCACGAACTAGATCCTTCCGGGCTGCAGGAGGCGATCCGCCGGGACCCCATGCAGCGGGTTTTCCTGCAACCTAGGCCCAGGATCGAGTTTTGTCGCCACTGCTGTACCTCCCTGGACGTCGTATCTCTCTACGCTATCGGCGAGATCAGCGATGGGGAGATGGCAGGGATCCCTATTTACTCGGGCCCACGCGCGATGGCAGCGCTGCGCGTTCTGCGGGCGCGAGCCGGAGGCGTGACCGAGACAGGCTGGGCGGGGGCGGAATGTCTCTGAGCGTTGTCATGCCCTGCGGCGGCAGCTGGCCGCGTCTCAAACTGACCCTGGCGTCGCTCGAGTGTCAGACCTTGGCACCCGGTGAAGCAGAGATCATCCTGGTGCTTGACGGCCCCACGATGGAGGAGGTGCCATCCGCAGTGCGATGCAGGATCGACAGGTTAGGCGCAACAGTGCTTGAGCAGCCCCAAGCTGGCCGTGCCGCGGCCCGGAACCGGGGGGCCGCTCACGCCTGCGGTGAGTTGCTGGTCTTCCTCGACGCGGACATGGTCGCGGAGCCCACGCTGCTAGCGGCGCACCTCAAGACGCAGCGGCACGGCCCGACCGTGGTCCATGGGTGTATTCTAGACCTCACCTTCTGCACGTTCCTTGACGACCCATCAGTCGCACCTTCCCCATCGGGCCGCACAGCCGAGATCCCCGGGTGTGGCTCGGGACGTCCTCCCTTGACCTGCGAGGATATTGCGAACGACTTCGATCGACAGGTTCGCAGGCGTGCACGGGCGTCCGCGATGGAGCGCCTCATCAGCGACCTGCTGGCCGATGACGATCCCCGTACCAGATGGATTGGATGTGTCGGCGCGAACCTGGCCTTGCCACGATCCTGGTTCGAGGAGGTCAAAGGCTTCGACCCTGGCTTCGGTCTCGAATGGGGATGCGAGGACGTAGAACTCGGGTATCGGTTGACAGCTGCGGGGCGACCCATTGTTTGCTCAAGCGCTGCCACAGCCTACCATCTTACGCACCATCGGCCTACCGCAGGCAAGGAACATGGCCGCGCCGCGGCACACTTCCAGGCGAAGCATGGGCATCCCGGCATCTCGGTCCTGGACAGTTTCGCCGGGGGAAAGCTATCAGTCTCAGAGGCTGCCATGAGACTGCGGACAGCAGCGCCAGGGAGGTGACATCGTGCTTTTCGAGACGCTGACTAACCCTCGGCTTCAGATGTCGCGGGCTATCGTGGCGGCCGACACAACCCAGCTGACCTTCGACCAGCTGCGGGTTCTGGTCGCGGGCTTGCGAGCGGCATTCGCCGATGCAGGTCTCAGACCGGGGGATCGCGTTGTGCTCCGCGACCGGCAGGACAACCGGTTCCTCCCTAGGCTCCTGGCCCTCCTCGCCCTGGAATGCTGGGTGGTGCCGGTCCAGGACTCGCTGACTGAGGCAGAGCTCGAAGGGTTACTCAGGCTCACCGGCGGCGTCCGATGCCCCGATGTCGACGCGATGTCTGGAGAGGACGTTTTAGTTGCGCCTGACCCACAGGCCTGCGGCGTGCTGCACGTTACTTCGGGAACCACTGGTGACGTCAAACTCTGTCGGCGCACCCTCGCTGCCTGCGAGAGGGAAGGAGCTGCTTACGGGGAAGTCCTCGGATTGGGACCGGACGATCTCGTGCTGAGCGGTCCGCCCATCTCCCACTCCTACTCCTTCGGAGTGGTCGTCGGCGCCTTGTCTCTCGGTGCTGCGATCGTGGAGCCCATGGCTTTCGTGCCGCGACGCATGCTCCGGCTCACCGCGCAGTTGAAAGCGACCGTGGTACTAGCCGTCCCGGTCATGGCCTTAATGCTGACCAGACTCCAGCAGAACCTGCCGTTGAGTTCCGTCCGCATATTCCTCGTGGGTGCCGGGCCCGTCACCGAGTCTCTCGACCGTGACTTCCGGCAGCGGTTCGCTGTGGCGCTCAGCGCCAACTACGGGAGCAGCGAGACGGGCGGGCTCACCACGCGGCTTGCCGCGGTCGATGGTGCGGGCGTTGGGCGCGCCATGCCCGGGATCGATCTGCGAGTCTTCCGTGACGGGGAGGACCTCGACCCGGGCGAGATCGGCGAGGTGTGGGTTCGTGGTGAGCAATTGATGTCCGGCTACTGGGGCAGCGCAGACATCCGTGATGAGTGTAGTTACCTCCCCACCGGGGACTTGGGATACCTCGACCACGACGGATGCCTCACCCTCACCGGACGCGTTAAGCGCCAAATCCGGGTGGGAAACCGCACCGTGAGCCCGATTGAGGTCGAAGAGCAGATTCTGCAGTTCCCCGGTGTCGAGGATTGTCTCGTGGTGCCCTACCTCAAGGCGAACGGCCATGAAGGGGTGTGCGCTGCTATCGTGGCTGAGGGAGCGGTCGACACCCAGGCGTTGCTCGGTTTTCTCAAAGGTCGCCTAGCCGCCTACAAGCTCCCGCAGCGGGTCGATCAACTCGAGCGCATCCCCAGGAACTCCATGGGCAAGCCGGTCTGGCGCCCAGACGAGAGACACAGTTCATGAGCAGCGCAACCCGGGCATTGCGATTGGGTCTCGTGGGATGCGGCTGGATCATGCAGTACGGCCACCTGAGGCCGGCCCTGGCGAACCCGGGCGTGATAGTGACCGGTTGCTTAGACCCAGACCCGGCGCGGGCCCGCGCCATGGCAAACCGCTGCCCCTCGGCGCAAGCGGTGACCTTGATGGACGACCTCCTCACATTGGGCTGCGATGCGTGGGTGGTGGCGAGCCCAAACGTGTTCCACGAGGAGCACGCGTCCGTCGGCGTGCGTCATGGCGTAGCGGTCCTTTGCGAGAAGCCCTTCGGAACCAAGACCGATGCCGTGCGTGAGGTTGCGCGAGAGGCCGCCGAGCGCGGCGTCGCATACGTCCCGGCGCTGGTCAACCGGTTCCGCCTAGACGTAGATTACCTGCGGCGCGCGCTGGCGGAAGGTGTGGTTGGGCAAGTCCGCGAAGTCCGGTGCGGATGGTTACGCCGCGGGGGAACACCGGCGCCAGGGAGCTGGTTCACCAGCTCCCGGTGGTCCGGCGGCGGCGTGCTCACAGACTTGGGATCGCACATGCTGGACCTCGCGCTGATGATCGCTGGACCGGAACGACTACAGGTCTCCACCGCCCGGACTGGCCGGAGCGGCGGTACCACACCGGGCGCGGCGTGGTACACCGGCGGCTCAGGAGACCGGGTCGTCGTCGATACTGAGGACTTCGCTGAGGTCGAGCTTGTGGGCGAAACAGTGCGTGCGAAAGTGACCGTCGCTTGGGAGTGTGATCTGCCGGCGGACGCGACGTACGTCCACGTCGTTGGCAGCCGAGGGCGGCTGACTCTGCGCACTCTCTTCGGCTTCAGCCCGCGTCCCCTCTGGCCCGAGCCGACGCTCGTAGTAGCGTCTGGCCAAAACATCGTTCGGCGCATCCCCCGGGCGGGCCAGGCGGAGATGGCCTTCCAACGCCAGCTCAACGCATTTCTGGCGCATATCGTACGTGGTCCGAGAAGCGCCGTGACCGACGGTCGGCTTGCCTCGAGTGCCCACGGTCTAACCTGCGTGGACCTCACCGCGCAGGCCTACGCCCACGCTATCGCGATCAACCGTACCCCACTACCCGACCAGGAGGTGATCCCCCATGCGGGAGCGTGAATGCCTGGCAGCCTGGGACATCGGCGCGAGCCACGTCCGGTTCCGGGTGGAGACACTTACGGGAGAGGTTCTCGAGAGCCAACGGTTCGTTTTCCGGGAGGCATCTACAAGCGTTGAGGAGCTCCGGAGTAACACGGCCTCCGTGTGGCGGGAGTTTGCGACTCTGGATACGCGCCTTGTGAGAGCCGCCGTTGGGTGCGCCGCGATCTTCGACCGCCGTACTGGGGTGGTGACCCGCTGGCCCAACCGCCCATCCTGGGCCGGGCTGCGCATCCAGTCGCTTCTTAACGCCTGGCTCGGCCTACCGGTGGTGCTTGAGGACGATGCCACGTGCGCCGTGGTCGGTGAGCACGTGTGGGGTGCCGGACGCGGTATCGACGACTTTGCGATGGTGGTGGCGGGCACCGGCGTTGGGTGCGGCCTAGTTCTGGGCGGTCGCCTCTACCGCGGGAGCGGCGGGCGAGCAGGGGAGCTTGGGCATGTTCCTATCGGTTCGGGACAGACGTGCACTTGCGGCAACGTAGGCTGCCTCCAGGCGGTCGCGAGTGGGCCGGCGATCGCGGTGACGTACCTGCGGCGCGGCGGAACGCTCGGTCGGGCAGGGGATGCGCGTGAGGTCGCGGAGCGTGCAGCTCACGGAGAGATGCTGGCGCGTGAGGTGCTATCCGATGCCGCAAAGCAGCTAGGCCATGCGATTGCTGGCCTGAGTCTCCTACTGGACCTCCAGACGGTCATTCTCGGCGGCGGGGTTGTAACCGCAGGGCCGCTCTTCGTCGATGGCGTCCGCGCTGGTACCCAAGCCTGGCTCCATAGCTGGCATCGTGGGCTGCGCATTGATGTCGGAGAGCTGGGCGATGAGGCCGGAGTGCGCGGGGCCATGTCGCTGGTGAGCGCTGATAGCCCCGGCTATCCCGCCGCGTCATCGTCGTCCCAGCATCGGATTACCGAAGGAGTACTCCCGTGAGCAATATCGTCATCCTCAACGGACCCAATCTGAACCTGACGGGCGTCAGGCTCGTCGACGTGTACGGACCCACCAGTATGGCAGACATTATCGGTAGATGCGTCGAACGAGGGCACGAACTAGGTCATGAAATCACCCATGTCCAATCGAACCACGAGGGCCACCTCATCGACCACGTACACCAGCTCCGGGACACGATAGCGGGGGCGATCGTGAACCCCGGAGCACTCTCCGCGTCGGGCTACGGGCTGGCGGAGGCGCTGGAAGCGGTCGAGGTTCCCTTCGTCGAGGTTCACCTATCTAACATCCACCGACGCGGCGGCTGGCACGCGGCCTCAATCTTCGCGCCCTACGCGCTGGGGCAGATCTCGGGCTTCCACGGCGACAGCTACGTGCTCGCACTGGAAGCCCTCGCCTCGTACCTTGCTCAGGCATCGTTCCCCTCGCATGCAAGAAGTGTCCTTAAAACAACCAGGAAAGGGTGTGTAATGAACTCCCAGAAAGCAGCTCGATCCAAAACCAAACCGTTCCACCCATGGCCGTTCTTCGACGACCAGGAGCGTCGTTCGCTCAATGAGGTGCTGGAGAGCGGGCACTGGTGGCGTATGACCGGTGACAAGGTGGAGACTTTCGAGCGGGAGTTTGCCGCCACCTGCGGCACTGCCTACGCTCTGGGCGTGACGAACGGAACCCACGCCCTGGAGCTCGCCCTTGCAGCTATGGGCATCAAGGCGGGTGATGAGGTCATCGTCCCTGCCATCACGTTCATCTCCACCGTCACGGCCGTGCTGTACGCAGGGGCCACCCCGGTGCTGGCAGACGTGAACCCCGACACACTGTGTCTGGCCCCCGACTCCCTAGAGGCGGCCATCACGCCCAGGACCCGGCTCGTCATCCCGGTGCACATGGCGGGCCAGTGCTGCGACATGGACGAGATCGGTCGTATTGCGCGAGAACACGACCTCAAGGTCCTTGAGGATGCCGCCCATGCCCACGGTGCCGAGTGGCGGGGGAAGCGGGTCGGTGGTCTAGGTGATGCCGCGATCTTCAGCTTTCAGAACGGGAAGATCATGACCAGCGGCGAGGGTGGGGCCTTCGTCACGGACAACGCCCAGCTTTTCGAGCGCGCCTACCATATCCATGGTGCTGGCCGGCCCCGCGGCGACCGGACGTACCAGCACGTCGTGCTCGGTTCCAACTACCGAATGAACGAATTCCAGGGTGCTCTCCTGCTCGCCCAACTTTCCCGGTTGCAGCGTTTCAATGATATCCGGCATGCCAACGCCCATTCCCTTGACCGCCGACTCTCTGAAATCCCGGGGATCCGCCCGCTGGAGTGCGACGATCGCGCCAACCGGCAGACGCACTATATGTACATGTTCTACCTGGACAGTGCCAAGTTCGGAGGCATGTCCCGCGCCGAGTTCATCGACGCCCTGATTGAGGAGGGTATCCCGGCTTTTCCATGCTTTCCTGTTCTGTCCGACACGGAGTTCTTCCGCAATGGCAGATTCGAGTCGCGCATCCCCGACGGGGCTTTTCAGGAGACCGTCGGTCTGGAGCATGCCCGAGCTGCCGCATCGGCCGTCGTGTGGCTGCCCCATTTCACTCTCCTCGGTGACGAGCAGGACCTGGACGAGATCGCGGTAGCGATCAGCAAGGTGCAGCAGGATGCCCGTGATCGCGCCCGCTGAGCGAGCCATCGTCTTCGACTTCGACGGGGTCGTCATCGACTCCATGGGAGTGCAGGAGAAGGCGTTCAAGTCCTGCTATGCGAGCCTTTGCGGCGGCGGGGCCCCACCTTGGCAGGAGTTCACTTCCATGAGCGGGGCCGGGCTCCCGCACATCATCAGTTCGCTCGGGTTGCCTGACGAGATGGTGGACATGTACCGCTCGGCCTGCACCGAGCTACTGCATGAGGTGCACCCGGTCAGCGGCATGCCCGAGCTCCTGGAGAGGTTACGGCGGCGCGGGCATCCTGTGGGTATGTGTACGGGTAAGGACCGCGAACGAACGCTGGCCACGTTGAATTCCCTCGGGCTGGAAGCCGCTTTCGACTACATTGTTTGTGGTGACGACGGCGTTCCGGAAAAACCGTCACCTGAGGCGGTTGGTGCTGTGCTGCGCCACTTGGGTGCTCGGCCCGATGTTTCGGTGATGGTGGGGGACGCCGTGAACGATATCCTCAGCGGACGTGGAGCCGGTGTCGCCACAGTGGGCGTGTCCTGGGGTGCAGATTCTGTCGCGGCGCTCAGCGAGGCCGGGGCGGAGCATGTGGTGGACAGCGTGGTCGAGCTTGAGAACTGGCTGATGGAGGAGCTGTCTCTCCAGCCCGGCGCGTGCCAGTCGGGTTGGGCGTTGCCTGCGTACGCCCAGCTGGCACGCGATGTGGACCTGCCCACTCGACTCCGCGAACTCGACGTCCAGGAGCGCATCCTCGTGGTCACCGACGAGATCGTGGCTCCGTTGCATCTGGATCACCTAGTTGCCGACCTACAGGCTGGTGGTTACCGACCTTCGACCCATGTCATCCCTGCGGGGGAGGACGGGAAGACATGGAACACCCTCCGATCCGTCTTAGAAGCCCTCACCGAGAATGAGCTTGAACGCGATTCAGCCGTGATCGCGCTGGGCGGTGGCGTGGTAGGTGACGTCGCCGGACTCGCCGCGTCCATCTTCAAGCGTGGGCTTGCGTTCGTCAACATCCCGACGAGCCTACTCGCGCAGGTGGACAGTAGCGTCGGTGGAAAGACGGCTGTGAACTTCGGGGGTGTGAAGAATCTCGTAGGGACTTTCCACTCGCCGGTCTTGGTGCTCCTCGACAGACGGTACCTCAACACGCTCCCCGACCGACTATTTTGCGCCGGATTGGCGGAGGTTTTGGTCCACGCCTGCATTGCGGATCCGTGGCTGTTCGAGTACCTGGAGATCAAGGCCGAGGCGATCCTGACCCGCGAGCAGGCCGCACTGGAGACGGTCGTCCGAAGGGCCGTGGCGGTCAAGGCGATGCTCATCACGGAGGATCCTTTCGACCGCGGCGTTCGAGCCCACCTCAACCTAGGCCACACCTTCGGTCACGGCATTGAGGTGGCGTCAGGATTCTCTTTCAACCACGGGGAGTCCGTCGCGCTGGGCGTTATGTGCGCCTACGCCGTGGCAGAGGGCCGCGACCTGGTGACTCGGGACGACCGGCTCCGAGTTCGTACCCTTGCACAACGCCTAGGCTTGCCGGTTTCGTGGCCCGGCGGGGACATTCGACAGGTCGTGCACGCGATGCGGCACGACAAGAAGGTCCGGAACGGGCGACTGCGCCTCGTGCTGCCGCGCGGCATCGGCGATGGGACAGTCGTAGAGTGCGAGAGCGACGAGCACCTGAGGGTGCTTGTGGCGTTGACCGCAACGGAGCAGGTGGCCGGGTGACCGTTCGCGTCTATGTTCTGCCGCTCGGATCGTTCGCCGAACTCCTTGGTGAACGATCCGACGAGGTAACTCACCGCCTGCCCCATACCGGCGAGAATCGATCAGGGGGGTCGCTGTCTGCCGTGCACCGCGCGGGCATGGCCCTAGCACAGTATGTGCTTCATCGCCACGGCGTGTCGTGGCCTAGGCTAAAGCGGTGGGAGTGGACAGAGCGCGGCCGGCCCTACGTGCCGGGGCTCGGGCTTGACTTCAACGTCTCGCATTCCGAGCACCATGTCGCCTGCGCGGTGGCGCGCGGCCGCGTCGGCGTTGACGTCGAACGGGTCAGGGATCTCGGTCCCTGCTTCGCTCGACGGATGCTGTCCGCAGCAGAGCAAGCCGAGTTCTCGCGCTGCGGGGGGCTGCCGTGCGACCTGGACGTCGTGCGGCTCTGGACGCTCAAGGAGGCTTACCTCAAATGTCTCGGCACGGGGATCTCGGTGTCCCCACGCCTCACCGAGCTGAGCCGACGCCATGGCTCGTGGCAGGTGCGTCACCGGCACATTAGGGACCCGCGCGTCACGCTTTGCGTTCACCGAGTAGGGAGAAACGACGTGTTAGCCGTTTGCATACCGCGAGGGATGACCTCCATATTGGAACAGCCGGACCCCGCGACCGTGCTCGAAGAGCTCCTGGCCGGTGCGCCATGAGAATGGAACTTCCAGTTTGCCGCGAGCCGCTAGTAGACACCTTCTTCCATCACGAGGTGGTGCTCGCGATTCTCCAACGGTTGCCGGAGGCCCAGCCCTGGATCTTCTCCAGCTTCATCCAGCTCTATGGGGTTCGGGAGTTCTCTTGGGAGCAGCCCTGCTTCATCGACTTCTTCCATGGCTACCGAGACGCGTTCCGAGGACTTGAGTTGCACACGAACCCGTGGCTTACCACCTGGCGATTCCCGATGGCGGACGTCAAACGCCACTGGGGCGGAGCGGTGCCGTTCGTGATAGACCGGCTCGGCCGCGGCCAGTACGTGGGGCTCAGCGTTCGGACAGCTGAGATTTCGAATTACGCGGGCTCCGGAATCACGGGAATGCATAATATGCTCGTCATCGGCGTCGATCATGCGGCCCGTCAGATCATTGCTATGGACCATTTCCGTGACGGTAAGCTGGCGCGAGCGGAGTTGCCGTGGGCACAAGTGGAGGCCTCGACGAACTACTCTCCCCAGGAGGAGTTGGGCTGGGGCAATCTTGAGGGCGCACTTGGATTCCAAGTGGTGCGGCGCAGTCATGCGGGAATCCGCGACTTCTCGGTACGCCAGATTGTGGCGGATCTTGAAGCCTACCTGCTGGAGACCTCGCTCTACCGAGGAGATCCGTACTTTGTCTTCGGAATCGAGAGTCTCAAGATCCTGCGGGACTATCTCGTCGAGGTTCTCGGCGCGCCGGGGATAGAACACAGCCTCAAGCCCGTGGCAACCGTCACCTGCCACAAGCGGATGATGGTTGCTCGCCTGAACTATATCGGCATGCAGGTGTGCACGCTGCCAGTTGGTCTTGTCCAGGAGTGGCAGGCGCTGTACCGGGAATGGCGCATCATCCAAAGGCTGATCATTGCCTATGACCTCACGCGTAAGCCAGGGTATCTCGAACGTGCACTACAGCGAATGGATCCCTCAATCGAGAGGGAGTATACAGCTGTGCAGTTCCTACTGGAGACGCTCCGGAACGTTGTCCCGGAGAGGAAGAGTGGATCGTGAAGAGAATTTTTGGAGGATTCCATGGTTGAGGACGAGCTAACCACCTACGGGCTAGACGACTTCTTTCGGGCCCAAGTGGAGGCACGAGTTGGTGAGGCTGTCGTGCCCGCCAGGGTGATTAGCCAACATCGAGAACGCCTTGGCGTGACGCTCGGTGGTAGGGTGGGCTTTGCACGTCTGAAAAGCGCGACCTTCTACCACGGGAACGACGTCCTCCCATACCCGGTCGTTGGGGACTTCGTATTGATGACGCCCAACCCGGCGGGAGACGGAGTCATCCATGATGTGCTGGACCGCAAGAGCGTCCTGCGCCGATCCGCCGGCGAGCGCACCCAGGGTGAGGAGCTGGTGGCCAACTTCGACAAGATCTTCGTCGTGGTGGCCGGGGACCAGGAACTCAACCGACGTCGCCTCGAACGCTACGTAGCCGCCTGCTGGGCCAGCGGTGCCGAGCCCGGTGTGGTCATCACCAAGGTCGATGTGGCCGAGGATTCCGGCGAACTCCGGAACGAGGTAGACGAACTAGTGGTGGGAATGTCGGTCTTCCCCGTAAGCTCCGCGACCGGAGAGGGTATCGCCGAGTTCCAAGACACCCTCATCCCGAGAGAGACCATCGTCTTCGTCGGACCCTCCGGAGTGGGAAAGTCCTCGCTGGTCAACCGCCTAGCAGGCACGGAGCTAATGTTGACCGGTGGGGTCCGCGCCAAGGACATACGAGGTCGCCACACGACCACTCACCGCGAGCTCTTCATGCTCAAGAATGGCACGATGGTGATCGACACACCAGGGCTGAGGGCCCTAGGAATGGTCGAGGCCACGCCCATCGACACGGTCTTCGATGAGATAGCTCGACTCGCCGACGGCTGTCGGTTCACCGACTGCACCCACCGGTCCGAGCCGGGATGCGCTGTGCTGGAGGCACGACGGAACGGTATCCTCCCTAAGGACCGGTGGCAGGGCTACGTAAAGCTACTACGCGAGGCGCGGTTTGAGGAGTCCCGGCGGGACGTCTCTATCCGGCTTGAAGAGAAAAAACGATGGAAAGAGATCCGCAAGTCCAACAGGGCGAACCAGCGGAAGCTCTAGATTTTTCGCACCTTCTACCTATCCTCTTTGACGGCGTCAGCATGCCGTTCGGGGAGGACGGTTCATCCTACATACAGAAGGATTCGTCGGCATGCGGTTCGCCGTAATGGATCACATAACGAGACTGGCCAAATGTCTCACCCCTGAAAGACGATTCGGAGTGCAATCGTCTTTATCTAGCGCAGACTCGGGGAGGAGATGACGATGCCCAGCCAGCGGCCATGGTAATTCATCGGATCAACACTCGGCCGGAGCGGTGATTCATGCCATTGCTCCGGCTATATTTAACGGGGAATTGTGCGTTATCAAGGAATGTGTTTTGATCAGCAGGGGGGTATTTCATCAGTTTTCTCGAGCGGGGAGCTGTCACTCCGAGATTTTGGTGCTAAGACGCTCTCGGTTGTCATTCCTTGTGGAACCGCTATCGAGGAAGTAGAGATTCGACGCGCCTTCACGGTACTGGCAGAGCGTCACACGGCCCTGCGGTCTCAGGCGGAATGGTGCGTGAGCGATGGGGACTGGAGACTCGTCGTGGGCTCTGCAAAGGCCGTGGACCTGTCCGTCCCACATCTCGGACTCGAACAGGCACAGTGGGGCGGTGCCGCGCCGCCGGAGGATCTTGACCTGGAGAACGGATACGGCCTGCGGGTCGTCGGGCTCGTGGATCCCCAGGACGGAGCCCGCGTCGTGAAGATCTTCGTGCACCACCTGTACTGTACGCCGATGCGGCAGCGACGGAGATCGTACGGCATGACCTCGTCCAGGCTCTCGGGGGCCAAAAGATCACGGGCTCGGCTATCCCTTTCGACAGGTGGGTAAAGATGGAACGCGATCGCTGGCGAGCGAATGACCGCATGCGTGATCGGACATTGGCGCACTGGCGCGATGCGGCCGACATACAGGGCCCGGCCTTCTCACCCGTCGGGATTTCCCGCCAGGTGCGGGTCCTTTTCAACTCCAACAGCCCCGTGACGCTCGCCCTACTCGTGAGGGCGCTCATCTCGACCCATGAGTACCGCCAGAACCCGGGCCCATCCTGGTCGCGGCATCCAATCGCTAGCTGCCCGGTGCGAACCGCGCCGTCTCGACTCTAGTGCAGCCATCCAACGTGGTGCCTCGAGGCCTGAACCTGGGCGACCCGGCAGGCGTCGCGCGTGCCTGCGCGGCTGTGGTCCGGGCTTCATGGTTTCCTCCGGTCGAGATCGAGAATTTCCTGGACGATGGGTGCCGACCAGCCGGGGACGGCTTCACTTGGGTGGTAAACCTGCTCCACGCGCCGGTGGACGACGATCCGACCCGTGACGGCTCACCAAAGTAGGTGACGTACCCGCCTACAATTCAACATCGCGAGGTAGAGGTCACCGAACCGTTCGGTAACTACGTGTACTGCACGCAGTGGGCGTCCGGGATGGCTGAGCTGCAATGGGTGACGTATGACGGAAGTGACTCGCCTGATGTGGCTCCGATGCCGCAGGCGCTGTCGGCATGATCGTGGGACTGCCTGGTTAGTGGTGTGTGAGGGGTTCTGCCTGTTTGAGGGGTGGTTGTGTCTGGCGTGATCGGCGTTATCGTGCACCTGATTCGTAACTCGCTTCGTCACGCTGGCCGATAGCAGCAAGATGCGATTGTGAAGTCCTTCAAGCTGGTCCATACGGCTCTGTTCGGGCTGGCCGCGAAGGGCCGGTTCGGAGAGTTCGCGGTCGAGTGGGGCGGCAGATATTCGGGGATCGTGCAGCTTTGGCGTAGCTTCTGGGCGGAGCTCATGCCCTTTTTGGAGTATGGCGTTGGGATCCGGCGCGTAATCTGCACGACCAATGCGATTGAGTCGATCAACGCCCGCTACCGCAGGGCCGTTCGGGGCAGGGGTCGTTTCCTGGATGAGGCTGCCGTGATAAAGCATTTCTGCCTTGCGGCGGGAATTCTTGATCCGACTGGCGGTGTCCGGGCATGCTGGGCGATGAGGTGGGAACCCGTACTGAATGCGTTTGCGATCACCCTCACTGGACGGCTCAAACGCAACACTCACCGAATAGAAAACACCGGACCCCACTCACCACTTACCGGACAGACCCGCGTGGTACCGTGCTTCCACTGAGTGGAGCATTTCATCGCTGATGCTACGGTGCGCACTGAGGCGTGTCGGCACACGTTGAGGCTTATTCATAGGGTGTAGGCGAAGATGAGTCCCGTGACGGCTTGTGTTGTGGTTTCAAAGGTGCCGTAGGGGCTGCGGTAATCGGTGTGTAGAACACGCCAGGTCCTGAGATTAGCGATGACACGTTCGATGAGATAGCGGACACGGTTGATGGCCGTGTTGTTTCTTTTATCGATATCTGTGAGTTCACCGTGGGCGGGTTTCCGGGCAGGAGTGATCGTTCCCAATCCGATGTAGCTTGTCCCCAATATGGCTTTGAGTATCGAGAGCTGTGAGGAAGCCGGATTCCTTGATGGCCTTCGCATCATGAACACTGCCCGCTGATGGTTTTGAGATCCAGGCGAGGTGTCCGGCCAGGGTGCATGCCACCTGCAGGTTCACTCCCGTCGTGTGGTGCTTGCCCGAGTACAGTTCGAGGTGCTCGTGCCACGACCAGCAGGGTGCCAGAGTACCGTCGATGATGTACTGGCAGTCCGGGTCGGGGTCTCCCACCTCGGGCACCCAGCTTTGGAGGACCTCGGCGATCAAAGGGGCGTAGGCCGTGACCACCCTCGAGATGGTGGCCTGGGAAACCATGTGGACGTCAGCCAGCAACTCCTGGGTGAGATTGTGTCTGAGTATCAGGAGAGTGACCTGGATGCAGCGGAACAACCTCAGGGTGCGGGATCCTGCTGCGGGAAGGTTTCCGGAGCAGAAGGTGTGGATCAGTTCGCACAGGTTAAGGATCTGGTCACGGTCGAGGCGTGTGGTAGTATTCACAGCAGCGGCTTGTCTTTCATCTGAGAGTCTTTGTGGTAAGACGCTTTGATTATCTCAGATCAGGCAAGCCGCCTTACATTCCGCTCGGGGTAAAACGTTATTTAGGGAAAACCAAAACACCCCTATGAATAAGCCTCGTTGAGTAGGACGCGCGGCGCGAGCGCGGATCATTCGGTTCAGCGATCCCATGCGGATTAGGGACAGGGCAGGTTTCGACAAGCCTTCCGCTAGGTCCACCAGAGTGTCGTTGCTCAAACTTTCGACGCTTTCGGTTTGAAGCCTCGGTTCCCTTTCGCCGGCGTTGATCTGAGCGTCCAGGAAGGCGCGGGATCGGGCGATGCGGTCTTGTTCCTTGCCGAGGAGACTGAGGAGGATCGCTCCGGTGTAGGGGGCTTGGAGGAGTTGCCCGCGTTAGTTATGGATAGTGCCGCGTTTGTGCTGGTGAACGCGGTGTTCGTTGCGAGCGGTGGCTTGGTTACGGCTGGGTCTGGGTGGCCAGGCTGGTGTGCGGTTGCGGACTTCACGGAGTCGTTCGGGGCCTGCCCGGTTATCTTGGCGAAGTCCTCGCAGCCGGTATTGGTCATCGGCAAAGGCTCTTCTGGGGCGCATGCCGTCACGTCTTCGCCGCCAAGGTCTACCCAGGGGCCTCGATCCGGTCTGTCTAGGCGACGACTACTGTGATGCGGTCCGCTATGGCGCGCGCCCGCCGGTCGGCTGTCTCGGGATCCTCCGCCACCGCGATCACGTGTCCGATCCGGTCCCATGACGACTTCACAACCCCAACGGTGTCGCCCTCGGTCACCGTCACCTCGGCTGTCTCGACCCCGATGCTACGACGTGCCTCGTCCAGCCCGGCCACGGATACCACGGTTCCGGGGCGCTCCGGAACCAGGAAGCGGACTGCCGCACCGCGCTGAGGCCTATCGGGGAGTTCCGGCGGTGTGCCCTGCATGAGCGCGACCCAGAGCTCCAGGATGTTGACGTCATAGGCCAGGTCGATCAGTTCGGTGATGTGATCCCCCGGGGGCCTACCCGCGCATTCGATGAGGGCGGCGTCCCCGCCCGCCACCATCCATTCGGCGTGCAGGATGCCCGTTCCGTATCCGATGGCAGACACCAGGCGTTGCATGCGTTCGCCCCAGGCGTCTGAGGGGAACCCGACCATGTGGCCGAGTTCGACAGGGCACGGCCCATCGAGGGTCGTCTTGTGGGTGGGATTGGTCCAGATCACTCGGCCGTCGCACACTAGTGCCTCGACGCTTACTTCCGCGCCGTCGAGACGCTCCTCGACAAGGTAACGCCACGCCATGGTGCGCCCCGCCAGCTGGCGTCCCTCATCGGCACCCAGCATCTCGGCCCAGGCGGTGGCCACGTCGTCACCCCGGTCGAGGAGGTGGACGCCGAGGCTCGCCTGCCGGTTCGCCGGTTTGAGGACCGCCCGGGGCGTCCGGGACAGGAACTCCTCGACGTCCTCGGCCGAGAACACCTCGCGGAAACGCACCTCACGTAGCCCGGATCCGGCCTGGGCGGCGCGAAGGTCCAGTTTGTCCCGCAGCAGGCCGGCGGCGCGAGTACCCGCTCCCGGAAGACCGAACCGTTCGGCTAGGTCCGCCGCGGCGGGGACTGCGTACTCCAGCCCCGCCACGACCGCATGCACGCTCCCCTGGTACCGCTCGGCCAGCACCCGATACCCATCGGCCTGCTGATACGCCAGCATTTCGACCCCAGACAGGCAGGGGTGGGTCTTAGCCTTCGGAGCCAACCCCTTGTTGCGCCAGAGATCGGGTTCCTCGACCACTACGACGCCCCCGACACCGGCAGCGTCCAGCGCGTCCAGAACTCCGGTGTTGTAACCAACCAGCAGCAGGTTGATTTCCGGCATGTTCATCGTCCTCTCGGCTCGGAGCGGGTGTGGTTGACCAACATGGGCAGGGTCAGCAGGGCAAACAGGCCGAGGGCCCCCCAGTACAGGGGTTCGCGGCCCACCGAGGTCATCTCCCAGTACAGCCACCCTCCGGCGGCCGCCCCCAAACCTTCGCCCGTGGCCGCGGCCACCTGCCGTAGGTTGAGGGCCTCCACCACCGGCCGGCCCTCGGACGCCTCGACGAAGGCTGTGTTCACCATCGGCGCGTAGACGGTCTCACCGAGGGAGAAGACCACGATGGCGACGTAGGCCATCGCGATCCCCCCGCCACCCACAGCCAGGAGGGCGAAGGCCCCGCCGAAGAGAAGCACCCCTACCACCAAGACCTGGACCGAGGTCGCGCCGCCCTTCATCAGGCGGTTGACCTGGGTAGTGACGAGCATCTGGGCCGCCACCACCAGCACTGCGTTCACGGTGTAGAACCCGGCGCGCAGCAGCGGCTCCGCGGTGGCTTCGTTCACCATCACTGCGAAGCTGGAGAAGAACTGTCCATACAGGAAACCTCCGGCCAAGACCACCGCCGTGAGCCTGCGCAGTTTCGGGTCCACGATCAGGTCCCGGACCAGCAGAAGCTTCAGCGGTGGCCGGGTGGCTCCCTCGGCGAGGTGGGAGCCCCGAGGTGTGGTGCAGGGCACGACCACTGCGGCGACGAGAAACAGCCCGGCGCTCCCCACGAGAGTCATGCGGAACCACGCGGAATCCAGCAGCAGGTTGGCTATGATGGGCCCCACCGCGGCCGCCACGTTGACCACGATCTGGATGATGGAGAACGCTGTGTTCTGAGCCGCGCGGTCCTCCAGGCGCAGGGCCACATAGCCGCGCACGGCAGTGCCGTTGATGCTAAAACCCAAGCCGGCGAGGATCAGGGCCACGAGCACGACGATCGGGCTGGCCGAATAGGCCGTCACCGTGAAGCCCAGGGCTACCAGGATGGGGCCGACGGTCACGAGTCGCCGGACACTGCTCCGGTGCATCCACCCGGACACGAACAGGGACCCACCCCGCATGCTCAGCGACAATGCGCCGAGACAGAGGCCTATCCACGTGGCATCCTGTGCCTCCAGGGATGCGGCCAGCATCAGCGGGAGGACCGGCATCACCACGAAGTAGCCGATATGGGTTAGTGCGTAGTCGACAACGACTACCGGCAGGACGGCTCGCACCCTCGTGGTCGCGCTCATGCGATTTCGACCCTGAGGGAGGCGATCGCCAGCTGAAACGCCTTCTCCACATCCGCGAGGGTGTCTCCGTCGGCCACGATCACGGCGTGCCTCCCCTCCGAGGACAAGGGTGGAGACAACACGGCCCCAGGACCGACCAGCATCTCGGCCGCCAGCAGTCCTCGCGTTGCCTCCTCCCAGTTTTGGACCTGCCGTAACACCCCCGACGGAAAGGTGAGGTACTGAGAGCCCGCCGCCCGCATCTGGGGTGGAATGCGGATGGGGTGCCTCCCCAAGAGGTCGTCCAGGAGAAGCCCGAACAGGCCCAGCCCGGGACGGGACGCCTCGACCAGGGCATGGATGAAGTCGCCCCCTGGGCGTGCGTGCAATTCTCCCAGGGTCAGGCCATCGCCCACCCAGAACTCGACGTGGAACAACCCGTGCGCGACCCCCAGGGTCCGGAAGGCGAGCGTCAGAGCCTCCTCCAGTTCGTGACGGACGCCAGGCGCCAGTCCGGCTGGAATACGATGCCCGGTCTCGACGCAGCGACTATCGATCTGCTTGGCCGTCAGGGACAAGATACGGGGAGCGCCCCCCAGAAAGACCCCTTCGCAGGAGAACTCATCGCCGTTAACGTACTGTTCCACGAGCACTTCGCCGTACGCCCGCGATCGGCTGATGGCTGCGGCAATGCCCCCGGCCCGTTCGACGACGAGCACCCCGGCGCTGCCCATACCCACCCGGGGTTTGACGACCCACGGACCTTCTCCCAGCGCATCAACGACCCGATGCGCGGCCGTTTCGACCGGCTCGTCCCACCGCAGAAGGCGGGGCTGGGGTAGCCCCGCCCCCGCCAGCATGCTCCGGCATCGCGCCTTGTCCTGCATCGCCCGCACGGCGTCGGGGTGATTCCCGGGTAACCCCAGGAAGCCCGCCAGGAGCGCTGTGGGCAAGACGCACCGTTCCCGGTGGGTCAAGACGCCGGCAAACCGCCCGCGCCGCTCGTCGGCCCATGCGGCAAGGGCTGCGTTATCGTGCCAATCAACGGCAGCGACATCGAGCAGGCCGTCAGGCCGCCAGGCGCCCCGCAACGCGTCGGGAGTGTCCAGCCCGACCACGGGGATCCCGCGCACTGTGGCGTCGGCCACCATTCGCCCGAGCGCATGCCTTCCGTGGGGTGTCCCAGACGTGGCGCCGACGATAAGAACCGGTAGCGTCATGCGATGACCGGCACGAGAGTAGCGATCGCCGTATCGAGGATCCCCTCCAGTTCGACGGCGGTGGGTGCACTCGCTATAACCGCTCCGATTACGACCGATGCGAAGTCCTCCGGTGGGAGCCTCACCGTGGCTCCCCGCTGGCGCTCAAGCACCACTTTTTCCACGCCGGGAATCCGCAGCACCTCGTCCAGTCCGGTGAGTTCCTCGAACCGGCCTGCCCGGGGCGCCATGACCTTGCGCACACCGGCCACGACGGTGGGGGGAACCGTGCGGGGCGCCTCGCCTAGGGCGACCCGCAGCACATTCGTCGCCCCAGACTCGCCGGTGGCCAGCCCGATGAGGTCGGACACGATATAGTCGCCGGCTCCGCGTGCCGCACACTCGATCAGCCGGGCTTTCCCGTCGTGGCCCACCATGCACTCGAGGTGGAAGGCGGAGTCGTCCAGCCCGAAGGCGCCCACGGCCTCGACGACCAGTTCGTGGATCGATGCCAATGCGGCGTCGGGGAGTTGGCTAGGGAACACGTGCCCGACTTCCAGGCGATAGGGCTCGGTGGTGCGCTTGTCGGTCACACCAAACACCGTTAAAGCGCCCCCCTGCACGACGCCTTCAACGCTGTGCTCGCTGCCTTGCAGGAACTCCTCGACGATCAGGTCGTCCTTGTGCCCGGTGAAGATCGGGTCCCGCGCGGGATCCACCAGGGAGGTGAGTGCCTCGTGCGCCTCGCGTAACTGCGCGGCATCCTCCGCCCGGTAGATTCCCTTGCTTCCGCTCCCGGCCACCGGCTTGAGGATCAGCGGGAAGACCATGCCCTCCGCCGCGGCCACGGTCTCCTCCCAGCTCGACACACGCGCGAACCGAGGACAGAGATCGGCCCGGCGCTCCGACAGCACCGCCCTCATCAAGGCCTTATCGCGACAGATCTTGGCGGCAGAAGGCGATGCCGTCGGCACACCGTATGCGGCCCCCACGGCTGCCACGGTCTCCACGGCCGCATCCGACCAGGTCACCACACCGGCTAGTGGCCGCCCAGCCAGTTCCGTGGCTAGCACGCTAAGCACGTCATGGGTGTCGAATATCGAGGCGACCTTGCGCTGCGAGGTCACCAGCGAGGTGGGTAGACCCGCCGGTACGCCGTCGCCGATCAGGATGACCTCGACCCCTGCGCGCAGGGCGGCCTTGAGGGGCCCCGCCTGTTCGGTCGGTGTGCGACGCATGTTCAGGTATGCGACAACGGGGCGGATGGGTTTCATCATGCACGTTCTCCGATCTCTGCGGTTCGCAGGCGGTGCCATGCGGAGTCAAAACTGGTGATGGCCGGCGCGGGGCTCTTTTCGCACGTTGCACATCTCCGGAACGATGACGACGTCGAGACCGTAGTTGTAGACCGCGTTGAACTGGGGTGGGCAGGCGCGCATGCAGCTGTCGCAGCCGATGCATTCGATCAACTCGATCCTGCGGGGCGGTTTAGTCCATTCGTGAGGGCGCTGATGGGTGGTCAGGGGTGTACGGAAGCGCAGCACATCTCGGTCAGAGATCGGCATGCTGCGCGGACCAGAAGTCAGCAAGAGCGTCTCCTAAGCGTTCAGCGTAGTGGCACTAGTAGTGGCCCTATTGTAATCGGCCGCGTGGTGTCTGAAGGAACGATCCTGGTATCCGATCCGACTTGGGGAAACCATCGGGCCGTCTTCGGCCGGGCTGGCCTGCGCGTACCGGACTATCGGTACTTCGACGATTCGGTACGCTTTGTCGGCATTGAGGGGACGCCGGCGGGCTCTAGGGGTGCCGGACCGGGCTCGGTCGTTCTGCCGGACCATGCCGCCCGCAATCCAAGCGGCTACGGTACTGGTCGCGGCCGATGGCGCCGTATCGTCAACAACGCCGGGGTTGTGTTGGGTTCCCCGATCACGGAGATGACGGATCGGGCGTGGCAGCGAGTGCTCGACGTCAAGCTGGGGGTGTTTTCAACCTCACCCGTGCTGCGATACGAATGATGGCGCCCTATGGTTATGGGAAGAGCATCGATGTCTCGGCAACCAGCACCATGACCGGGATTCCCCGGGCAGGCGGACTATGCGGCATCGAGGGCTGGTGTGCTCGCCCTGACGAGGGTTGCCGCGGGCGATGCGGCCGTCAGTTCGTGGCGCCCAGGTGACGGACGGCAGTGAGAATGATCAGGACGTTGACGGCATAATCGCCGATCAGCGGCGCCCACCCGAGGCCGCCTTGACCGCCGGCGCTGTGCACCATGAGCGGCCACCAACTCGGTAGCCAGATCGTTGCCCACAGCCACGCACCTCCAAGGGCAGCGCCTACGCAGGGCAGCAGCAGGGCCGCCAGCGCGAGCTTCACCAGCGCAAACCCCTGAATCTTGTTGGCTGCTGCGGCTGCGAGCCCCATACCGAAGCTTCCCGCCAACGGGGCGCCCGCCAACGCGGTCAGGAAATCCCCCAGCCCGCCAGACGAGCTCAGCCCTGCGATCGGATGGGTCACGGTCACCACGACGATGGTGAACAGTCCGACCGCGGTGGTGCGCCAGGCCAGATAGGCACCCACTGATACCGAGGTCGCCCGGATCGCGGTCAAGGTGTGATTGTCCTTCTCGTCGAGCAGCATGAATCCCAGCACGGCACCCATCACCAGAGGCAGCACGATGGCGAAGAAGGCCCCGTCGATGATGCCCAGCCATCGGTTGGCCTCGTCGGCACCGCCGACGGCGCCACGAATGGGTTCCGCCAAGGATCGCAACGTCAGGGCCATCGCCAGCGGGACCACGGCCATCCACCCCAGGAAGGCATCACGAGCCACGCGCCGACCGTCTGCCCACACGAGGCTTCGGAGGGTTGCCCAGTTCATGACCAGCCGTACCTTCCGGCTGCGAACCGGTGGTACCTGGCGGTCGCCAGCTTGAACCCGACCGCCATCCACACCAGGGCCGCGCCGAGGGCTGGAGCGATCCACAGGGCCTCCCGGTCATCGAACGCCACCTGAATCAACGCAACGACGGGCTGGAGCGGGTGCAACCACATCCACCACCCGGTCGGGAAGCCGAAGATGGGAAGCATCGGGATGGCGAACCCTGCGGTCCACGCACCGGAGGGTAGGAGGAACTGGGTGATCGAGCGGTATCGGGACACGGCGATGAACCCATAGGTGACGTACAGGAAGGCGGTGATGCCGACTGCCGCGAGGTAGACCGGCCAATTCAGTCGCCAACCGAATCCGATCAGCACCAGCACCGACATCTCCACCAACGAGAGAATCCCCAGGGAACCCGCTAGGCAAAGCAGGTACTCCCAGGCTCGCAGGGGAGTGACTACCTGCGCGCCCAGGGTCCCCTCGGAACGTTGCATGAGTACCTGGATCGCCGCGAAGTAGAATGCCGTGACGGTGAGATCTGCCAACACGATCAGTGGCCAGAAGGTGGCCCACCCGACATCGAACGCGCGAAGCACGGATGCCACGAGCAGGGCGACCACGACAGCCACGAGCCAGAATCCTTCCGTGATCTGCCTCCGCAGGTCGATCGCCATCGTCGCTGCCAGTCTGCGAGTCATGTCAGCCTCGCACCGGTCAGGCGTGTAAAGACATCCGCCAGATCGGCCTCCTGGGAGTGGACCGAGCGCAAAGAAGTGTGCCGGAGTGCCTTGTGGAAGCCGGGGTTGTCCGCCAGGCCCGCCATGGGGAAGGTCGCTTCCCCGCCGGCCCATGAAACCTTCACGGTGTCAGCCCCGTGCTGGCGGCGCAGTTGCTCGGGGGCTCCGATCCGAGCGATGCGGCCTTCGATGATGAACGCCACCCTGTCGCAGATGCGTTCGGCCAGGGACATGTCATGGGTGGTGATGATCACCGTGTGCCCGGTTGCGCGCTCGTCGCCGATCAGATCCATCATGCGCCGCACGCCCACCGGGTCGAGCCCGGATGTGGGTTCGTCCAGGAAGATGAGCTCCGGCCGGTGGAGCAGAGCGCGGGCAACGTTGAGGCGTACTCCCATGCCCTTGCTCATCTTGGAGGCGGCTAGCCGGGCATCGTCGGCGAGCCCCACCCGTTCCAGGAGTTCGATGGGGTCAGCGGTTGGCCCGCGGTAGAGATGCGCGAAGTACGCCAGATTCTCGGCCAGCGTCAGCCCACCGAACGAGATGGGGGTCTCGAAGCCGACTCCCACCCGTTCGTAGTATTCACGGCCCCAGGCCGAGATCTCTCTGCCGAGTGCCATGGCGCTCCCGGTATACCCGCTGAGTAGTCCGGTAAGCAGGCATTGGGTGGTGGATTTACCCGCGCCGCTCGGGCCCAGGAAACCGAAGACCTCGCCGTGCGATACGTCGAAAGTCATGTCGTGGAGCGTGGGGGTGAGGTTGCCCGGGTAGGTGAATCCCAGACCCGATACGGCGATGGCGGTGGTCATCGGTCGTTCCTGGCGGTGAGGAAACGACCGGTCATGCCCAGCACCGTAGAAACGGTTCGCTGTGCTTGCGCCCGGATCTCCTCAGCAGGCAGGCCCGGTGCGGTGAGGTTGGGGAGTCGGGCGATCCGATCTACCGCCGCGGCCCGGAAATCTCGCTGGGCGAATTCGGTTTCCAGGACGGTCGCGAGCCGGTCCCTCTCGGCCGGCGGAAGGTTCTGGAACGTCAGGGTGGCCACGACGGCTCCTACAGGACTGGACAGTTATATGACTGGTGAGTCACAATCTAGCAAGGCAGCCCAGCCCAATCAAGGCGGATGATGCGCGTAGCTGGGGTCGCCGGCCCGGTGATTGAGGGGACACGAGTCATGCGGGCATATGGTCACGCTTCGCGCGCCATGGCCATTCCCCACGCACGCGCGGACTCGGACTGGTCATCTTTGAGTGCCGGCACCTTGCCGCTCACGACGAACCTGTGCTGCTCCACACGCACACGCTTCCTACCCGCCACAGCCTTCTTCGGGGCGCGTGCCGCAGATCCGACCCACAGGCCGTCAACCACAGTTTCGAAGACCGCCACCTTCAGGACCGAGGTGAGATCCGCCCTGGACAGCCACTCCTTGATACCCGTAGGGGGTACTTCCGTAGCTCCTCTTGCAACCGCCTGCTCCCTTGAACGGGGAGACGGCAGTCCGCCATTGTGCGTGGGCGCTCCCAGCAGCAACAAGTCGCTCGTGACGGTCTCAGGGGCCTCGAAGGCGGGCACTACGACAGACTCGGCGTCAGCGCTCCGGAGACCCTCGGCGATGGTCTCTAGCCGCCCCAAGACAGGAATCGGGCATCGAAGAGCAGCCGAGCACGGCTGTGACCGGGGAATCAGCGTTGTGCGGCCTCGACGGCGTCCGCCCAGGTGGGTAGGTCGGCGCGATGACGCTCTATCTGGCAACCCGATCCGTTCGTTCGCTCGGCGATTCCCTCCTCTGCCCACAGGGCACGGGCCATGCCGCGCAGCCGGGGCGGTAACTCACCGGACGCGTTCACGACGCGCCACCAGGGCAGGTCTTCTCCGTGATCGCGCATGAAGGCTCCCACCTGGCGCGGCCCCGTCCCGACCAGGGCGGCGACGTCGCCGTAGCTCACCACCGACCCGGCGGGAACCAGCGAGACCGCCAGCCGGATCCGTGCGGCCAGCTCGTCCCTCACGGGCCG
>ERZ773005.247-NODE-247-length-48019-cov-3.531899_pt1 | contig 48019 bp, 39 predicted proteins | sample MGYA00580666_ERZ773005 | MGnify/ENA primary metagenome ERZ773005 (study PRJEB29015, sample SAMEA2737999) | human oral metagenome | biome: human oral; feature: human-associated habitat; material: dental | place: China | collected 2061 ...
AGAAAAGCGATGAAGCAAAAGCAGCAACTACCAAAGTAGAAAAAGTGATGGTGGATACATTGGGGAAAGAAGGTTACGAAAAACTGGGGAAAACAAAGAACCCTCATGAAGCTTTGGCCAGTCTGACTGAAGAACAACAAAAAACACTGGCAGATGGTATTCAGGAACTCAATCCATTAGCATCCCATTATGATTACAGCAATATTTCCTCTGATGCTGACCGTGCATACTTGAACCTTATTTCCATGGCATCATCTTCCATGCTTTCGGGAACTGGGAAAAACTACAAAGTAGAGGTTTCCGTTCCTGAAAACAAAGTACGAATGAATGGTAATCATGCCAGTATTGATTTTCAGGATGTAGTTTTCAAGTTGAATGGACAACAGCAGCCAACTGGAACGGACAACACTGGAATGACTGCTGTGGTATTGACATATGTTGACGGCAAATGGAAGATTAACGGTGAAGAAATGTTGCGCAATTTGAAGAATGCAGCTGCTAACACCCCAAGCAGTTCACCATCCGCTTCTTCCACAAATGAATGACATGTTTTCACAAGAATGAATCATGTTGTTTGTAAGTGTGGTTGGTCTTGCAAGCATTTGACTTCTGCACCAATGTTGATATAATGGATGTATTCTCAGTCTTGGGGCTGAATGGTATCGATTGAAAGTTTAATACATTATGAAGGCAAACCACCTTTGAGTAAGAGGTGTAAAACAGGCTCGCAAAAATAGCTGCCAATGCTATCCAAGACGATTACACCCTAGCTGTGTAATCCACTGGCACAGGAAACTGATTCCCGTTCCTGTGAATCCAGTGTCGTTCAGGGAATCGCTGCTCTTCTATCAGTCTGTGAAGAAACCAGCTTATTTGGACTGTGATAACACCCTTCCAACACTTTGGTGACGGTTATAGGAAGGTTTATCATAAAATTTTTAACCGTCACTATGTTTGTAGATTTCAAGTGTATGACTGTCAAGACACGGGTTCGAATCCCGTCAGCTCCACGAACCCTCCGGTATAATGTTTAAGCGTTGTATCGGAGGTTTTTCATGCCCAGCAAACCTGTCAATCTTCCCAAAGACTACCCAGAAGTTTGGTCAGAATGGGACCCTGAACAATCCGTGAACCCTGAATCAGTTGGGAGCAGTAAAACATGTGCATGGATATGTCCGCAAGGTCACTCATATGACATGATTGTGGGATTAAGAATCAACAGAGGGTTGGGGTGCCCGTATTGTTCTGGACGACGCGTTTTGACAGGATTCAATGATGTTGCCACCACTGACCCTGACATTCTTCCGTTGCTTCACCCAAATAATATGTTGGACCCTAGTAAAGTATCACGTGGAAATCGTTCACAGAGGTTTTTACTACAATGTGCTCAAGGTCATGAATATTCTCAAACCCCAAAAGCTTTGATACTGTTGGGTCGTCGATGCCCTTTATGCAGTAAACACAAGAAAGTTGCTGGTATAAATGACCTGAAAAGCGTATATCCTGAAATAGCAGAAGAATATTCACCAGAAAACCCTTGGCCTGTTGAAACAATTTGGGCGTCACCTTTACCAGAGTATCGTACACAAGTTGAATGGGTTTGTCGTAAAAATAGTAATCATCGTTGGCAATACAGCCTTCACCAACGTATTGCTACCAAAATGATTGATGCTTGTCCATACTGTCGAGGAATCAAAGCAGACCCCGGAAAAACAGATGCGGCTTCATTGTTCCCTCATTTAGCAGCTGAATGGTCTGCTAAAAATTCCCGCCCTTTGAGTAATTATCTACCTTCTTCCTGTGTGCGTGGTAACTGGGTGTGCGAACAAGGACATGAGTGGGAATCATTGATTTTTCATCGAACCATAAATCAGTCCCGATGCCCTCAATGTTATCCTCAAAGCTCCCAAGGCGAAGACGAGATAGCGGATTTCATTCAAACCCATCTTCCATCTGGTAGTATTATGGTTCGTCATGACCGTAAATTGCTGTCCGGGAAAGAACTGGACATATTTTTGCCTGATTTCAATGTTGCTATTGAATACAATGGATTATATTGGCATTCTGAGACCGCTGGGAAAACCAAATGGTACCATTACAACAAATGGAGAGAATGCAGAAAAACAGGAATCCAATTGTTACAAATCTGGGAAGATGACTGGCAGCAACATCCTGGAACCGTTAAACAAATGATACTGATGAAACTGGGATTGTCTTCACTACCTAAAACAGGTGCTCGAAAATGTCATGTGAAAACAATCAAGAGTTCTATGGCTAAAGAATTTTGTAACTCTCATCACATACAGGGAGGGGTGGGAGCCAAACATAATCTTGGTTTGTTCGCGGATGAAGAATTGGTTGCAGTTATGTTACTTTCCCCACGACAAGGCAAACAAGGCACTGTTGTCCTTCATCGTTTTTGTACATCACGAATTGTTCCTGGTGGGTTCAGCAAACTGTTGCAAGCTTTTCTCAAGTTGAACCCTGATGTATCCATTGTGGAAACTTTCAGTGACAATGAAATCAGTGATGGAAAACTTTACACCATGACTGGATTCGTGGTTGAGAAAGAATTGCCACCAGACTATTGCTACATTTATGGCAACATTCGATATCACAAGTTCAATTTCCGTAAAAAGCGTTTCATGAAGGACCAGGAATTGTTGTGGCAGGATGATTTGACCGAATCCGAATTGGCGGAATTGAATGGTTTGGGCAAAGTTTGGGATTCAGGTAAAGTCAAACATGTTTATACACGTTTCCATCGAGACATGTCATAACTGGGTTTGATTTCAGTGGACCAGATACTTCTTCCTTGGAACCAAGAGTTAAAATGCCATTATGAAGAATAACGGAGAAAATATGACAAAAAGACCAATTACCACATCATCATCTCATGTTCAGCGCCCCATTTTAGTGGACACGGTTTTGGACACAATAAAAACCAATGGAAGCTTGTTGACTGTGTTTGCCATTGCGCTCATTCTTGTTTCTGGTATCACTCTTGTTGACAATCCAGGTAATTGGTGGGTATCTGTTTTATCCGTGTTGGCTTTTTGCGCCATTGTGTTCATTTTCATGAATGCACGAGTGATTATCAAAGTATTGTTTGTTGGTATTCTTACATTGTTTCTGTCAACATGGGGATTCCAGATTGGCAGTATAGTGGAACCTCGTACAGGTGGTGCTCTGGTTTGGATGACCGCTACTTTGTTTTGTTTCTTCTTCCTGATGTCTCTCAGCTATCTCATGGTCAGTGGTGTCAGTCGTTGGGGAACCATTGGAATAGCTACTACCTTGGGTTTCGCCAGTGCATACATCATGATTGCTTTTAGAGTTCCGGTCATATGGAGTGCATTGCTGGGGATTCCAGTGGCTTTGATGGTCTTTTTGTTTTTCTACAAATTGACCCGTAAAACAAGATTCAAAACAATTGACATGCCAACAAATGTATTGGATGACACTTTGGTGGAAACCATTGTTCGTGGGGCTGAACTAGCCGGTTGGGAATCCACGGTATTACGTGATGATGAAGAATCCGGTTCAGTCCTGGTATGGCGCGACAGGGCTTATTTGCTTCATCCTGTTCGCATGGATGAAGCCTTTGGAACCATTGGCCGTAAAAATGATTCACTTGGGTACAAAGGGAAAAACATCAATCCGTGGCTGTTGCATCTTGCGTTGAAGAAAGCCCCTCTCTGGCGAGCACGTGGGGCGCAAATCACTCCAGTACTACTAGACATGAGAAACAAATCAGGGTCACGAGACAAAATACGAATCATTGGCGCTGGTTTACCTGACACCAAGAAGAAACTCCCAGTTGGTTTGATTAAAGCCAAGGTATTACTGTCAAAGAACGATGAAAAAACTGAGGATTTGTTGTCTATCATCGATGGTGAATTGTCTCCATTTGTTCATCCCATCAGTGATAAACAATACTTGGCGTTGGCTCGTATTGGCAAGACAAATAAGAGTGATGACGAATTGGATGAATCAGACAATTCAGATTATAATGATTCATCTGAGAATGATTCCGACATGACAGAAGAAGGGTCTTTGACTGATGACTGAACCAGAATATGTTTCACTTCATACACATACTCATAATTCCATGTTGGATGGTTATTCCAAGGATTCTGAATACATTCAAGTGGCATCGGATTTTGGTATGCGTGGGTTGGGGCAATCAGACCACGGAAATCTGTTTGGTCTTTATGGATTCATCAAGAAAGTACGTGACGCTGGTATGATTCCCGTTCCTGGCTGTGAATTTTACATGGCACCTGTGAATCCGGAAGGAGCCAAATTGTTGGAGCCTGTGTTCTATGGCAACAATGGTAAACGCGGGGCGGCCAATGATGTGTCAGCAGGTGGGGCCTATCTTCACATTACAGTATGGGCTTACAACAATGTAGGATTGACGAATCTGTTCAAACTGTCCACTCTTTCAAACGACCCGGCACATTTTTTCCAGAGACCACGAATTGATTTTGGCATGTTGGCAGACCATGCTGAAGGATTGGTGGTGGCGACAGGCTGTCCATCATCAGAAATCAGCACCAGATTCCTGTTGGGACAAGACCAACAAGCATACAACCATGCCAATCAGTTGAAAGAAGTTTTCCAAGACAAACTTTTCATGGAGATAATGGACCACAACATGCCAATTGATTTGGAACGAACATTATTGCCGAAACAACTGGAAATGGCTCGAAAACTTCAATTGCCTCTGTTGGCGACAAATGATTGCCATTATGCGCACAAGAAAGACTTCAAAGCACATGAAGAAATGTTGTGTGTTCAATCTGGTTCACGAATGTCTGATGCGACTTATGATGAAGGGGGACGACGATTCGCATTTAGTGGGGATGAATACTATCTGAAATCAGCTCAAGAAATGGCAGCATTGTTTCCACCTGATGAGTTTCCTGACGCTTTGACCAATTCGTTGGCAATTACTGAAATGGCTTCAGATATCAGCTTGAACTTCAATCCGCATCTGAAACCGCGACCAGTTATTCCCCCTGAATTCCATGATGAAGTGGAATATTACCGTCATCTGTTGAAGGAAGGTTTCAAGCAACGTTATGGCGGGAAACCACGAGAAATTCAGGAAGAAGCCATGCGTCGCAACAAGCATGAGTTTGAAGTTATCCACTCATCAGATTTCATTGGATACATGTTGGTGGTGCGAGACTATTTGGTGCATACCCGTGACCTATACTCCACCAAAGGCAAAGGGGATGAAATCTTGGCATCCTCCATTGGTGTGGGTCGGGGGTCCATTGGTGGGTCCATTCACGCATATGAGTTGGGAATTTCCGAAATTGACCCCATTGAACATGACCTCATTTTTGAACGCTTCTTATCGGCTGGACGTGGAGCCACCTATCAACTGACATATGAAGATGGTTCGAGTGAACAAATTATCGTGTCTGGACAAAAAGGTGTGGTCAAACGAACAGATGAAGGGAAACCCAAAGCTGTGAAACGTTATATTCATCAATTGTCTGTTGGTGACGAAGTTTTTGATGTTCCAGTTGAAGAATCCTGAGAGGTAGAATTTAACCATGACTAATCAAGATTCGTCCACACATGTTGAGTTGTACAAAAAATACCGTCCCGCCGTATGGAGCGATTTGGTGGGACAAGAGAAAGTAGCACGTAGTCTTCAGGCTGCCGTGACGAAGAATGCTCTACCAACTGCTTATGGGTTTTTTGGACCTAGAGGCACTGGTAAAACATCCAGCGCTCTCCTGTTGGCCAAAGCAATCAACTGTTTGAATGTTCAACCTGAAGGGAACCCATGTAACCAGTGCGATGTTTGCACTGCTATTGATTCAGGAAGCCAATTAGGGGTGAACTACATCTCCATGGCCAATAACGGTTCTGTGGATGATGTACGTACACTGGTTCAACGCGCTCGGTTAAGTGCGCCGGTAAAAAGACAAGTGTGGATTTTGGATGAAGTGCACAATCTGTCCAAAGCTGCTTTTGACGCTTTACTGATTCCCCTGGAAGACAGAGACATGCCTGCTTTGTTCATTTTGTGTTCAACAGAAGTGGAGAAAGTGCCAGACACCATCCATTCTCGTATTCAAGCACGTCGTTTCGGTCTGGTAACACCTAATGTGATGTCAAATTTTCTAGTCAGCATTCTTGAGAAGGAACACATTGCTGTAGAGCAAGCGCAAATCGACGAAGCAGTACGACAGGGGCGAGGTTCGGTACGTGATGCTCTCAGCGCTTTGGAGGGGATTCTATCCACTGGAGACATTGCAACACCTGTGGAAGCTGAACTGTTGGAAGCGCTTGGAACTCGAAACCTGAGTCGTTGTTTAGAGGTGATAGCTGAAGCACATTCACAAGGATATGAAGGACAGGATTTGGCCGAGCAACTGTTCTCGGATTTGCGTGATTTGTTGCTTCTCATTTGTGGAGCTGACAAAACACTTGTTGCCGTTCCTCCTGTGAAAAATCTCAAGAATGTTGCAAAAGGGCTTCTTGGTCGCAAAGGTGTTGAAATCATGGCTCAAGGAATCGGTGAGTCATTACGACACATGACTCTCGGAGCAGATTCACGTATTCATTTGGAAATTGCAATTGTGAAAGGTTTGGATAAATTGTCCAAACTTCAAAAAATATTGGAATCACGCAACAACGAGTAACAATTATATTTCAACATGAATGAATTATTGTTAATTTAATACACACCTAAAATCATATAGCTTACAAAACATCAAATATAATGCGCTTAGTATGGGCATGAAAATCTTCTTTGTAATCCAAAAACATTTTACAGTTCATAAATCAATATAAACGGCATTGAAGGAAGTGTTTCGTTGTTTTATACGATGAATGGTTTCGTATCTAATTCGTTTGGGAGAGTTTGATTATAATAAGACGTATATTAAATACTGATTATGGTCTAGTGTTTGGTTGAGTCCAATATAGTAGGTTGTATCTCCTTTGTTAAAATAATGTGTAGATAAAATACGGTCAAATCGGAGTTTTTACATGGTGGCAACGAAGAAAATCAAGTCTATTGAAATCATCAAAGCAGGGTCCAACCCCGATGTGGACAGTGATTTCAACACTACTGTTCGTGAAAAAGCTGTTGAGTATGTCACGAATCTGTATGGTAAAGACAACGTTTGCAACATCATTACGTTTGGCACATTGGCTGCAAAAGGCGCCATCAAAGCCATGTGCAACATTTACAACATTCCGTTTGTTCAGGCCGGGAAAATTGCTGCATTGGTTCCCCCGCCCATTGAAGGTGTCGAATGCAGTTTGGAGGACATCTACAATCCTGATAGTGACCGTTATACAGAAGCGGCTGAATTCCGTGCAGCAACATCAACCCCTGAATGGCAGCCGATTATTGAAGGTGCACGAAATATTGAAGGTCGTAACAAATCCACTGGGGTACATGCTTGTGGAATCATTATTTCATCAGAACCTTTACATGACGTCATTCCACTTCAAGTGCGTCAAGATGATGGTCGAGTAATCACACAATGGACATACCCGGAACTTGAAGACATGGGTCTCATCAAAATGGATTTTCTGGGTTTGGATACTGTAGACCTTATTCAACATAGTGTTGAGTACATCATCAAATCCGGGAAAACTCCACCTAACATGTTGGACATCATTCATGGCAAAATGGATGACCCCAAAACCTATAAATTGTTTCAAGATGCTAACACTATTGGGGTTTTTCAGTTTGGTTCTGAAATGGTCCGGAATCTTCTGAAACTGATGAAACCAACCAATTTCAATGACTTGTCTGCATGTACCGCAGTGGCACGACCTGGACCCATGCACATGCTGTCACACATTAAATATGCTGACCGTAAAAATGGGCGGGAAGACATTGATTACATTCACCCGGCATTCAAAAATTCTCCTCTGGAAACAATTCTAGGTGATACTTTTGGTTTGTGTGTTTATCAGGAGCAGATTATGCGTATTGCTTCTGACATTGCAGGTATGACTTTGCAGGAAGGTGATGACCTGCGTAAAGCCATGGGTAAGAAGAAAATGGCTGTGATGATGTCCATGAAACCCAAATTCTTTGAAGGGGCTTTGGCAAATGGTTATCCAGAAGAGGCTATTTCTGTACTATGGGACACTATTGCAGAATTCGCCAAATATGGATTCAACAAGTCCCATTCCGTGGCTTATGCGATGAATGCTTATCAGAGTGCTTATTTGAAAGCCAACTATCCCATTGAGTTCATGGCTGCTCTGATTGCGCAAAATGTTGGTGACAAGAAAAAGACGCTTTCCTTTCTCCGTGAAGCAAATCGTATGGGTATCAGTGTTGGTACTATTGACATCAACCTGTCCGGTATCAAAGTTGCTCCCGATTTTGCACATCATAGTGGGAAAGACATTTTGTTCGGTATCGGCGGTGTCAGCAATGTGTCTGATGACGTTGCCAGCATTATTGTGGATGAACGTGAGAAAAACGGAATATATACATCTGTTCAAAATTTTGTGGACCGTTGTATGCCATTGGGTCTCACCAATCGTAAAGTGTATGAATCATTGGCCATGGCAGGAGCATTTGACCGTATGGGAGTCAGCCGTAAAGCCGTGGTGGAGCAAATCACGAATCTCATGGGTGATGTCAGAGTGAAAAACTCCAAAGGTACTTCATTGTTTGACATGTTGGAGGAAGATGACCCAACAGAGATACCTTTGGATGGGCCTGATTATCCTCATACAGTCAAACTTCAAAAAGAGGCGGACATGGTTGGTCTGTATCTTACAGGACATCCTTTGGAGCATGCCGGACAACTCAACCAAGGAATAACCATTGCCAAACTGTTGAAAACCAGTAAAACCAGTCGTATCAGATTGACGGCATCTATTATTGAAATCGTCAAAAAAAGCAACCGTAATGGCAAATCGCTCATACTGTCAATTGACGATGGAACGGATTACATGACAGCCAGATTGTCTCCTGATGTTGTAAAAGGATTGGACAAGACAGTGGCACAAGACACTATTCGTAAAGTGTACGAAGCTGGTGACAATGATGTATCCAAGGAAGCACGCGCCATGGTTTTGGACAATACTGTGAAACCATTGGATGAACTGGAACTCAACGCAGTCTATGTCATGGAAATAACTTTCAGACCAGGGAAAGGAGACAATCCCTATTCCGCCAGAATCACAAGTCTTCGTCCGTTACGGTTGGCTGATGATGGAACAATGCCTATTCGGATTCGCTTCAAGACATCCAAAGAGAATTTAACGCAGAAGAAGAAACTTGCTCAAATACTTCCAAAAAATTTGGGTGAGAAGATTCCAGGTCGTTTCCCAATTCATGTGGCATTGTATGGAGCTTTACGGAAAGTGTCTGAACGCAATACTGCTTTGTATGAAACGGCGTTGAACATCATGGATGAAGATGCTAAAGCAGGTCGTCATCCTAGAGTCGATGCTGAAAACGCATTAAAAACGTCTCAACAACAACATACTCTGGCAGGAGAAAGCAATCATATTGTTGGAAAACAGAGAACTCCCAAGAAAAACACTGAATCAATAAGAACATGGCCACCTGCTCTGTCATACAACAATGCCGAAATAGCCGCTTCACCTGATGAGGTCACTGATGCGGTTGAAACCTTGAACTATGTGGATTCTGGATATCGAACTGGAAAAACACAGAAGGTGGAAGAGATTATTGAACGGTATGTTGGGGTTGAGAATTATGATTTTGGTATTTTTGACCCTTCCATTCTATCTGACACAATGTAAGGACTGTTATGGCCATCCCGCACAATTATGCCAAGACAACCCCACAGGACCAATTGGAGGAGTTGTTGATGGAGGATGATGATGGACAAATTAAACCTTCGTCATCATATTCATCTTCTAATGAGTTTGAGGAAGAGGAAGCATTACCACCTCTGACTGAATCCATGACAGCGGTATCTGTATCTGCTTTGGAAGAAGATGAACTAGACCGGTTGTTGGGATTGGATGATGTAACAGAGTCGCCATCTGAGATTGACGCTGAGACGGCTTCTACGCCATCAGAAGGTCTGGATGGAGGTTTCCTTGGGGTCAAACCTGAAAACCCCTCAAATCGCGTCACAGAGGCGCTGAAGTCCACTGTAGAGGTCTTGGATGATACATACCAAGACGAGTCAGATGAACTTCAAGCCATTTTGAGCCTAATTGATGACAATACTGACACTTCCAGCAATCGAGATGTCGCGGATTCTGAGAATATAGAGGATTTGAGTGAAGCTGATTCATGGCAACCTGATACAGAAGAAAGTCTACAATCTGTTCCAGACGAGTATCCTTCTGGCTGGGATGATGTTGTCACAGAAAACACGGAACCCAGTTATTCAGATGACTTCTTGAATGAAGAAACTGTTGATTCCGAGTTTGATGATAACGAATTTGTGGAAGAAACAACAGAAAAGGATGTTTCTGATTTCATCTCGAAAAATGGTGACAACTCTCCAGAAAACATGGAGGAAGATTCCAATACGAAGAATGACGATACAGCAATCCCATCGTTTTCTGAGTCTGTAGATACAAAACCTACTTTGATGGACCGCCTCAAAAACCGTATTGCCTTGATAAAGACTCAGATTCGTGCTGACATGAAAGGTGAAGAAATTCCAGACGCCTCTCCACATGACAACATACACGATGGGTCAGAAGAATCCGAGACGGACATGCATGATGATGACAAGTCTGAGTTGCCAAAACCATTGAAGAAACAAAAATCTAACTCTGACAAAACCAATAATGTTTTCAAGAAGATTCTCGCTAAACTAAAGAAACCATATATTTTCCTGACAGGATTTGTTTTCAAAATAGTTAAAGCCGTTTTGGGAGTATTAACCAAGATTCCTTTCTTCGGTAAATTTTTGAAACCATTATTGAAGGCCACGAAAACTTTGGAACGTGTAGCCATGATTCTTCCATTGGTTGCACTAATAATTCTTCTGTCTTTGGTGAATTATTTCTCTGTGCCCGGTTCGTTCAAAACCGACCTACCAGACAAAGGAGCTGCTTCATTTCAACAGTTTGAATATGAGAGCAGTACAAATGAGGCAGTGGGTGTGATTTACAACACTGGTGAGACCATTGCTGATGTGGTTCCAGAGTTCACAGTTTACACATTGCAACCAGGGTGGAATCCATTGTCGTGGTTCATGTACAAAGAAGCCGGAAAATGTGAAGCGGCCCCGGTTTCCGTCGATATTGATGACAGCCAAGAAGTGCACGCTACATGCCAAGTTTCCGGAGGGTTGTTCCCTCGGGTGAGCGGAGGATTGAAGTGACCGGGGAACTGGAAATCCAAGAAAAAACAGTTCGACCAGAAGACATTCAAGTTGACCCACCATTGAAAAATATTGAAGGGGTCAAACATTCCATAGCACTTCGTATTGAGAAAATGCTCAAAGCTGGTAGGCGTTATTTTGGTTCGTCAGGTGCGGCCATGACACATCAAGCTTTCAATCCCAAATATGTGGAAAAAGGAGTTCAGACCAGCAAAGCCAAAGAATACTTGGACGGGGAACGAGACACCACAACATTCCTGAAACAATGGATTGAGGACAAACCTGGTGTTGTCATGGTTGATTCCATTCATGTACCTGACTGGGATAAAGACGAAGTAGTGAACGAGGACACCGGAATCATTGATGGCGGGGATACAGACCATATTCTTCTTGTTGGTACTGAAGTCATCATCATGGACACTAGGCGTTGGCCAAAGAAGAAGAATTATTCAGTCAATGATAATGGCGATGCACTTATGACAAACAAACCTTTCGCTGGTGGACAGGTAACGATGAAAGAGTCCATCCACAAATGGTTGAACTATTTGGATGAAGACGCATTTGTGACAGGTATTGTATGTATCAATTCCGAAGATGTTTCTGTACTTCGAAACCGTAACTGGTACACACAAGATTACCGCTTAGTAGAATTGAAACGGTTTGAAGAATTATTGAATGAAAAATGGAAGATGATTGAGGATTATGACAAAACACACATCAATAGCACATTAGTGAGTCAAGTTGTTGTGTCATGTATTAAACCTTTTGATACTTATGCCAAGGTCTTTGATATGAAGACTCTTGCCAAGTTTCGTTAAGGTGTTGTTTAAATGTCTCAATCCAATACAGTTGTGGTAAATCCACCCTATCCAAACATCAATGGTGTCAAAAATACTGTAGCTTTGAAAATAGTCCAAATGCTCAACAATGGAATACGCTATTTTGGCTCCCCTGGCGCATCCTTGACTCACCATGCAAACAATCCAGACTACGATTCAGCATTCAAACACAAAGTGGTTCGTGTTGGATTGGAGGGGGAACGAAGCACCAGTTCGCTTCTTCAACAATGGATTCAAGACAAACCAAATGCTGTGTTGATTGATTCAGTTCACATCAGAGGAATGGGAAAAGAAGAAATCGACCCTGAAAGCGGCATGATTGAAGGTGGAGACACAGACCATGTTCTCATCATAGGTAATCATGTCTTTCTTATCGATACAAAACGCTGGAAAGAAAGACGTAAATACTCCATCAACGACAAAGGACAGATTTTGCGCTCTGACCGCATTTTCCCAGGAGGAAGAGTTCGTGCAGCACAAGCCCGAGCATTATGGAAAAAGTATTTGCACCCAAGCGCCAAGGTATCGAGTATTATTTGCATCAACGCCGACAAGACTTTCGTCAAAATGGATACAAATTGGAAAAAACAACCTTATCGACTCTACACTGTGGATAAACTGCCAGACTATTTGAATTACCGTTACCAACAATTGGATGAAATAAACAAAACTCATATCAACAGCACCTTGGTAAGTCAAATAGCTGTTTGTTGCATTAAACCTTTTGACCCTTATAGCAGAGTGTTTGATATGAATTCATTGAACAAATTCCGATGAGTCATAAAATGCTCCACGTATGGTTATTGATGCTCTTTGAATATTTAAACAATAAATAAATAGAATGCATCTAATCGTCTCATTACCCCCCCCATTTTATCATAGTTTTTACAATGATACCACTATGAAAACGAGTCCGATGAAGTTGCGTATCAACGAACTAGTAACCTATCATTTTGTTTGGTTACTGTATGGCCAGATGCAACAAACGTCAACCAGAACTGCCCCAAAAGTATAGACTGTTGATGTAAAAACTCAACGGCAAAGACCCGCTTAAAGGTTGATATTGTTTTTGACCAAGTTTAATGATTACCCTACCACGAATGGAGCAGCATGACTCGCCATTTCATCCCTAAAAATGATGACCAAGCACAAGCACTGAAAGGGAGACTAGAGGGAACTATAATCCAAACAGTTGACAATTTTGTTAATTACTACAATGCTGAGTACATTAACCGTCGTCACCCGTCAGTCCAAGAAACCATGCTGGAAATCATCAACACATACAAAGATGTGAAACTGCAAGGAAACAAACTTGTGTTGATTTCCGAAGAAGAAGTTGTCTTGTCAGAAATCCTTCAAAAATTGGCTCCATGGGATTTGCTCACAAAAGTGAAACGAGAAATCTCCAATGCAGTACAAGAAGGTCATATTAATTCAGATGCTATTTTGGTACTGGACGAAAGTGGATTCTTCTCACGTATCACTGATGAAGGAGAACATGATTCCTTGAGAGGGGAGAAGATGTTCAACAAGAATGATGACATCAGCGTTTTACTGAAACGGTCCTCATATGGTCCAAACTTTGATGACGAGCATCATGGATACCTCTTCAAAGCTCAAGACATTCTAGACATTGATGGGTCTTTCATCATTGCTCTACAAGAAAATATTCCACAGCCATAAAACAAAAAACTAAACTAGACCCCTCCTGAAGCCATAATCTCAGGAGGGGTCTAGTTTTTCTGGTCAATCATAAATCACTTCATTGACCACAGTTGCCAAAGCCTCATGTGTAGCTTTCGTTGGCTCCACCAGCACTGAATAGTGTGCGTTGTTAAACAGTGGTCGGTCAGACTCAGTATCGCCAAAAGCCAGAACCTCATCATATTGTTTCAGCCCAAGTGATTCCAGAGATGTCTGCTTGGCCTTGCTGGAAAACATTCCAACACATTCTCCAGTGAAACGTCCAAACTCATCCATGACATACTCAGAGCCAATACCTTGGAAACCGAAATGAGCTGCAAAACGTTCCACTAAAAAACTTGGGGACCCGCTGATTAAAAACACCTGCGCGCCAAACTTCCTCAGTTCTCGTAACCGAGCTAATGTACTGTAGAAATTTTTGGGGTCAATAACCACATCCTGGATATATGCATCAACCCCAAGGCCATCAAGTGTCAGACCAGTCAAGCTGTCTCGATAAAGTTCTGCCAACTGCGTGATTAGTCCCTCATTCTTAGGGTCTGCTTGCCACTGAGAAGGCAGTTCCCCAAAATCGATTATGCCCTCCTCATGCAATTTGGCAGCATGGTTTAACACCAGTGAACGCCGAACAATAGTACCATCAACATCACTGACAACTATTCTATTACTCATAACTTTCATGCTATCATATCTTCTTTTCTTTGCCTAATTCCTTACCCTTCCCTTGAAAATAGCCCCAAATATTCGAACAAGTGTACGAAAAAATCTTACACCGCATGGAAAGTAAACTTGTGAAGTAGAGAGATACACACCACAACCAACCAACAAGAACTATTCGTACACATTTACAATTAATTAAAACAGTTAATAAAAGAAGCAAGAAATTTGGACATGAAACACTCTCGTTGGGTCGTGTTGATTAAATGCCAATGAATACTCCCCTAATCTGACTGAACCATCAAGAAACGTCTGGGCGGAAACATGACAATTGACGAAGAGTACAACCAACCAACATGACTGAAACCGCTCATTTCCCAACAAAGTCCGGCAGTAACGCAAAACGACAATCATTAACAGACCCCCTAACTTCCATCACAAAATGACCATGATTCATGATTGGCTGATTGATATAATCACTACTATGGTGGCAGAAGAACAGAACAGTTTACAGAGATGTGAATGGTGTCACACGGAAATTCGTAGTAATCGGAAAACCCGTTGGTGTTCAAAACCGCATTACAAAGAATGTGAGTATTGCGGGAAATCCTTTCAAATAAAAGAAATGAAGCGTCCAGCCAAAACCTGTTCCTCTGATTGTAGTCATGCTCTAAGTCGTGTGAAAGCAAAAACACAGAAAAACGTTTGTGAACTATGTGGGAAAACATTCCTGGCTGACCGTTCGACTTCTCGTTTCTGCTCACAAGACCATTACCGCAACTGCTCGGAATGTGGGAAGCGGTTCAAAATTGCCAATCCTTTCAAACCGGCAAAAACTTGTTCCACAACATGCGCGTGGAAAGCTACATCCGAAAACATTATGAAGGAAAAACGGAAAACCACGAACCTGGAACGGTATGGTGTTGAGAACCCATCGCAAAACGCTGTTGTGAAAGCGAAGAAAACCGCAACCAACCTGCGGAGACGTGGAGTTGAAAACCCTTCCCAGGACCCAGAGATTCAAACAAGACGCACAAAAACCTTCCAAGAACGATATGGAGCACATCCTTTGACAACCCCTGCTGTGCGTCGAAAAATTGCGGCCACTATGAAAGCTCGATACGGAGTGCAGAATCCTTTCGAACTAGCTGAATTTCAAACCAAAGCAAAAATGTCTGTAATAGAACGTTATGGCGTAGAGAATGTTTTTCAACTACCAGAAATCCAAAAACGTGCAGCCAATGCGAATGGTAAACGAATTTCGAAACTGAACAAGCAATGGAAGCACAAACTGGAAGAAGCAACTGGCTTAACCTTGGAATTGGAAGTTCCTTTTGACAATGGAAAACGTCATGCTGATTTGGGTTACGAGAACGTTTTAATAGACTTGAATCCATCATTCACACACAACTCTGCGGTTTCCTTTGTACATTTGACAGGTTGTTGTAAAACCGTGGACTGTCACAAACCTTCACATCAACCCCGCCCTGCCAATTACCACCGTGAAAGAGCCATAGCCGCTGCACGAGAAGGCAAAATACTGTTGCAATGGTTTGATTGGATGGATGAGAGCATTTTCATAAACATCATCCAATCCAAACTACGAAAACTACCAATCCGTATTCATGGACGTACATGTGTTGTAAAAGAAATAGCCCAATCAGAAGCAAATCGTTTTCTCCGAGAAAATCATTTGCTGGGAGCATCCAACAAACAAACTTTCTGTCTGGGAATGTTTCATGACGATATGCTGGTACATGTTCAAACTTATGGGGAAAGTCGTTTCAACACTTCAGCAGAATGGGAAGCCATCAGGTCGTGCAGCAAGATAGGACATCACATTCCGGGCGCCTTCAGTCGTTGTGACACGCATTTTTTCAGAACTAAAAACCCCACATCTGTTATCAGTTATGTGGATATGAACACAAGTCATGGAAATACGGAATCCAAATTCCCTGGATGGAAAGCATTGAAACACAACAAACCCAGCATTACTTGGGTGCGCATGAACAATGATACAAGCAAACCAGCATACATCCGAGACAGCAGAGCAAGACGCGTATCAGCTGACAGAATTCTTGGTTTCAAGGTTGGGGAACGCTATGGTTTGGAGGATTCTTCCGGAAACCCAATCAGTAATGCTCAAATTCTTCTGAACGAAGGATATCTGCCAGTTCATGATGCTGGAACCAAAACTTTTATATGGACTCGTTGAAACACAAATCAAAACAATTAGAAGAATTCGTTGATATTTGAGGCATTGGAATCCTGGCAAAATCTGAAACGAGGATTTTCTGTGCGAATAAAATCAGCCCGAGAAATTACCCCTGTACCATCACGCTGTATTTCTGTGGACAGTCCAGACCGGTTGTTTGCTGCGGGTGGTGATGATGGGCATTCAGTGATAACCCACAATTCGGTTGTTCAACGAAACATTGTTCTTGGGTGTATTCTTCGTCCAGAACATTGGCGGTTCTTGGGAATTGACCTCAAACGGGTGGAGCTAAGCGATTTTCGTGCCTACAGCAATGTGGTTTTAGGTGTTGCCACTACTCTGGAAGATGCTTTGACGGTATTGCGTTTCGCACAGCAGACCATGATGAAACGCTATTCTGAGATGGAACAACTTGGAATCAAGAACTTCCTCGACCTACCAGAAAAGGGGCAAGCGCTTATGGTCATGGTTGATGAAATGGGGGAGCTCCTCTCACCTGAAGGAGTGAAAACCGAAGAAGGTAAAGCCAATGATGAGTTGAAAGGCGAAGCAGCCATGATTCTTGGTTCCATTGCTCGTCTTGGTCGTGCTGCTGGGGTTCATCTTGTTGTTGCCACTCAGCGTCCTGATGCCACGATTCTCAAAGGTGAAACCAAAGCCAACTTGGGTGTACGTATCAACTGTGGACGAACTGACACTAATGCTTCTCTCATGATTCTGGGTAATGGTGAAGGGTTGCGTGTAAGAGCGAATCCACGTGGCCGTCTTTATCTTAGTATTTATGGTGTTGGTAATCATGGGCAAGGGCTTTTTGCTGACCCAGCTTGGATTGATGAATATTTGGCTCGTAAAGGACTTAACCCGGATGGAACTCCTATCAGTAAGAAGCGTTCCAAACTTGCTACTGTTGTTGACATGTCTCAATTTGAGGAAGGTGATTTGGATTCACGGGAAGGTGTTGACAATTCTTCCGTGATTGAACAAATCCGTCAAGAGGAATCCAACAACATGGATGATGACGAGCTGGATTTGGAGGAACTCGGTCTCAACGATGATGTGACAGCTGATGCTTCTGAAGACAAGTTGGGAAGACCGGAGCTGGGTCTTGGGGAAAAGAAGGATTTCTCCCGTCCTGAGGATTCGTGGGACATGGAACTAGAAGACCTGATAGCTGAAAACAATGACTGATTGAATTGAACGTTACACAACTGAATGAATCAACGCTTATTACTTGATGTTGTGTTTATCATTGTGTCCTCCCATAGAAGTAAAAGCAATCTGACTGGAGAGTTTCATCTTTTGGTCAATGTAGCTGTTGCTTGTTTTGACCCCTTGTTAATTCTACTACTAACCATTACTTGATTCTCACAGTCCTCAAATTCCGTTGTCAAAGTAGGTTCACGCCTTCACAAGCTCGAATCGTATTCGCATACTTGTTTTGTTTCCATATTGGTTAATTTTTTGATGCAATTTGCTATTCAATCGTATATTGTTGGTTTATGTTTACTCAATTTAATAACTCAACTCTCTCTTTAGGCGTTGATGGGGCAATACCTCTTGTCGTCTTTCTCCATTTGTTTTGGTTTGTGTTTTGCGTTCATGGTTTCTGTATTGGTTGAATTGTTGTATTCCTGATAAACTAGAGTGGTAGACGATGAAACCCGTGTGTTTAGGGTACAGTGGTTTCATCCACAGGAAAGGTGTACGAGGAATATGAGAAAACCTGTTCAGGAACCACGTGTTGTTGTGGTGAAAGATTATGCAATGCGTAACAGATTGTTAGGGCTTTTTTCGTTACCAATGCTTTTATTGACAAGCGCGGTTATGGTTGTTCCGTTTGCAATTTTAAACATGCTCAATGTGGGAACAGCGGTTATAGCCACTGTTGCAGCTGAAGTACTAGTTATTTATGTTGGCTTGAATACAGTTGATGCTGTTGTATCTGGATGGAAAAAGAAGCTACGAATTCAGAAATTCCAGTGGAAGACTGTCATGTTTGGAGCTTTTGTTGGTGTTTTCATGCTAGTTCTGCTTCAATGTGTTGCCATTCTGCTGAAGAGTATGGGCGTTTCGTTGGCATCCAGTAACACATCCGCTTCTATTGGTCAGTTGGATGGTTTCTGGCGTTATTTCATCATGCTTTTGGTAGCTCCAATTGTTGTACCATTCGTTGAAGAGGTTTTCTTCCGTGGCTACACAATGGGGTTTGTTCAGGATTCTTTCAGTGATAAGAAAAAGGGCGCTATTGTTGGTTTGATTGTTTCTTCAGTGGCATTTGGTTTGGCTCACACTCAAGGTTTCTCAACGGTTAGCGATTTTTTCGTCATCGTATGGAGTACTGTTATGGGTTTGGTGACAGGATTGTTTCTGTGGAGGACTGATTCCATTTATCCATCATATGCGTTACATGTGACCTATAATTTGCTCACAGTTGTTTTGATTGCTTTGGCATGGTAAATATAACTGAATTCGTTATTCATAGTGATATGTTGCTAATTCTCCTAATTATTCACAATATAAATCTGATGACATGAAACAACTTATTCTCGGATTGGTGAATACTGCTAATGTGCATTTGTTTCCAACAACATATGAAGAGAGTATGTGGTTTGGTCGGCATTGACTGTCTACAATCTTTAAGAAAGAACATCGGGCGGCAAATATGCGCATTAAATGGCGAGTTTTACCGGTTTTGATGTTTGCAACAGGTAAAATGTTGGTATGAAAGACGTTCTTAACCCTTTGCCCTTGGTGTCTATGGATGAGCATGGTTTGCATGTTTTGTCACAGAAAGTGTCTGACAAACTAGAGAAAAAGAACCTTTCTGCTTCTTTGGTAACAGCTTTGGTGGGTGAAACCAGTTGTGCTGCTCGCTGGTTGTTTGAATCTTTTGTCAAGGATGAGATTATTGAGGAATTGTCAGATACCGCTGCACGTCGTGGGTCCATTTTCCACAAGATAATGGAGGATTTGTTTGCATTGGAGCCTGAACAGCGCACCAAAGCTCAAGTGAAAGAGTTGGTCACTGCAACATTGGACAGTGATGATTTCAGGGATTTGCGTGACAATAAAGATGTACTGAATTGGGTCCGTGAAGCTGTGAATGGGTATTACAGAATGGGCGGGGACCCTCAAAAAGTGACTGTCGCCAATATTTCCATTGGAGACAAAACCGATACAGTACAGAAAGGTTTGGAAGTCTTCGTCAAAGGAACTATTGGGACTGCAAAACGGCCTGTTGTGGGGTTTGTGGACCGTTTGGTGTTGGATATTCGAAGGAATGATGGTTCAGTTCTCATTGAAGACTGGAAAACTGGGAGCAAGGCAAAACGATGGAACCCTACAACCAAATCTGAGGAGGGTTTGGCCGAGCAACGCCAACAGTTGATGTACAAAATGCTGCTGGAACAACACGGGATTCAGGTGAGTGGAGCACGACTCATTTACCCCGTAGCGCAAACAATTGTAAATGTTGACTGTACTGATGAAGCATTGATGAAACAGGTTGTCAAAAATGTTGAGGAAGCTGACACCCGTCTTGACAACATGATTGAAACAAATTGGTTTGAGTTCAGTCCGTCTTTTCTTTGCAGTTGGTGTCCTTTGGTTCGTGCCTGTCCTCAAGCGATGGTCAAACCGTATGCAAAGATGCAGGAAGCGTTTGCCGCTCAACCTGAAACTGAAGTTCTGCTAAAAGGCGTGGAACTACTATAAATATGCAACGAAACAATCGAGTGTGTCAACATTTGATTGTAACTGGTTTCTGACTATTCAAAGTCATCTTGAGAACCAATAACTGCTGTAATGTTTTGGTATTAGGCACAAATACGACTGACTGCTAAATGATGTGGTGGATATGTTTAAACAGTAACCAATCATTGGAGGTTTACTGTAATGGATTCTTCTATACAGCATTCGTCTTCTACTGTTGATGTTGATACTGTATCCACATCTGTTGACAATGATAACATCATTTATCGTAAAGAAAAGCTTCTGCGCCGTGTTTTGATTATAGGGATTGTTGTTCCTGTGTTTTATGTTTTGGTGTTGTTTGTTATTGGTTTCATTATGGGTTTGTCTGATACCAACCCTCCAACATTTGACCCCCAAGTTGTCAGTAACCAAGTTGAGAAAATACGCCATGGACATGTTTCTACTACGTTTCAGGATGAACTGACTAAAGTGTCGTGAATGTTTGAGAAAATGAAAACATGAAAAAAGCAAAGAAAGTACATATTCCATTTGACCGACCATTGACTTTGGAGGAGTATGATGAATTGAGCCGTCATGCTTACAATAGCGCTTCATACTATACAATGAATTATGGTCGCAACAGTAACCAAATTCGGGAAAAGCTCTATATGAAAGGCTACCCAACGGAATCAGTATCAGTTGCTCAATCTGATGGAACCACAACATCACATGACATGGTGGAAGAGTGTATCCAAAAGTTGAAAGACCTGCTGATTCTGGATGATTTTTCTTTGGCAATCAATAGAGCGGAATCATTGTTGAGACAGGGTAAAGGCGCAACAGTCATACGTTCCAAACTTTATGAGCAAAAGTTCAGCATGAAGCAAGTCAATCATGCTTTGGATGAAGTGTTGAAAGATGAGGAAGCAGAACTGGATGCTTTGAACAGGGTGGGGACCAAACTTCTTCATTCATCATCATTTCAAAAATTGGATACAGTTAAAGCACGACAAAAAGCTGTACGGCATTTGGTGGGACGCGGATTTTCCATGAGTGATGTCATGAATTGGGTTTCTGAGAACTTTGACTGATTTCAGCATTGATATTTGCCAATAGAAAACAAGAAGGCCAATAACATGAATGATTTCAGTGAACTAGAATTACGACCTGTTTTTCTTCGTAAATTGATTGAACGAGGAACACCTGCTTCTCCTATCAGTGGGCAGGAATCACAGCTCTTGGAACAACGTGACAGTTTGCGAATTATTGATGGACTGATACCCAGTGGGCTTGTTCAGTTTGTTAATAAATTGTCACCATATGTTCAGCCACTACATGTTGTTTTGTTTCTATTGGATTCATTGGATGTGGATGAAACCGAGTTGAGGGAAGCGGTTTCTGGTTTGGAGAATGCAGCTCAAGAAGGCCTTCGTTTGAGTGCTAACGATTTGATGGAAGTTTTCCGTGAAAGCAGTAATGGCATGCCTCCTAGTTTGATGGTTTCAATGTTGGGCACAGTGGTTGAAGACAAACCAAATGTGCAACCATGTTTATCCAGCGGTTTGAATTTGGATGCTATGCGTGACTTCCGCTGAAACCATTCCTAACAATACAACCAGTTTATTGTTCATTGCTTGGAATTTATGAACATTCTGTTTCCATACACATGACGTTCCAAATTGTTAATACTTTGTATATTACATCATTGATTGTTGAATGTGTACACAAGTTTTACTGTTCTTTACAAACTTATTTGAATTGTCCTAGTCAATCAAATTGATTCAAGACAATCAACAGGATAAAACCTTGCAAACCAACAAACAAACCAGTCGCCATCCGTTTTTGATTGTGACATGATTTGTTTTGTATTCATGAATGTGTAATCACGATTCATATGACATACTCAAAACTCTATGGCTGTTTCAATTTTTCTTTATTAGTGGTTATTTCGTTTTCTGGGTATCTACCATGTTTTTGAGGTATACGTTTGACACGTTCTTGTCCAAACGCATCAGAAGTCGTTTTAAGCAAGATTTTGTTGCTTCCTGATGTAGGTATCACAAACCAAGATTTCATGTAAAACTTCCTGAAAACACGAAAAACGCTCCTGAATAAGTTAGGTGGAATCTAACCTATTCAAGGGGCGTTACAGGAGAGCTTTTCGTTGCTGGCTGTATTGGTTGTTTTGTCCTGTTGGAAGCTGTTTTCGATAAAATACTAGAGTTGTTTGACACCAGAGCATAATCCGATGGAGAAAGAATGGCTAAAGAGAAAAAGACCACAAATCAAATTGCTGCTGAAATTGTTCGTCAACCAGTACATGAGTGGTTACCTAATGAGTACATTGTTTATGCTCTTTACACCATCCGTGACCGAGCATTGTTGGCCGAGGATGGACTGAAGCCTGTTAATCGTCGTATTTTGTGGAGCATGTATGATTCAGGTTTGGGTCCCAACTCTAGTCACAAGAAAGCTCAGATTGTTGCATCTGATGCCAACAATTACCACCCTCATGGTGATGCTTCAATCTCGGATGCTTTGGCGCGAATGGCTCAGAACTTCTCTCTCCGTGTTCCCTTGATTGAGCCATCTGGAACAGTAGGTTTCGTAACAGGTGACAAACCAGCTGCTCCACGGTACTGGGAAGCCAGACTCACAAAAGCGGCAATGGAGCTTCTTCAAGAAAGCAAAGAAGGAGCTGTTGAGTTGGTTCCCAATTTTGATGGAACCAAAGTGGAACCTGTGCTGCTTCCCGTTCGTTGGCCAAATGACATCATCAACGGTACCCAAGGACTTGCAGTTGGGTTTGCATCCAAAATACCAAGCCATAATCCCACAGAAGTTATGGAAGCCTGTATTGCTCTACTGCACAATCCAGAATTGACTGTTGACGAATTGCTCAAAATAATGCCTGGTCCTGATTTTCCAACAGGTGGGGAGATTCTGGAGATAGATGGAATCAAAAACTATTATGAAACTGGCAATGGCAGGTTTATTATTCGTGCACGTTACAAAATTGAACATTTGACTCGTGGGCGTGTAAAAATCATTTTCCATGAACTTCCTTATGGAGTGTCAGCAGAACAGGTCATGACCAAAGTGTCTGAATTGAGAACCTCACAAGAAAAAACAGTACGTGGAAAGAAATTCAGTGTTCCTGCCAATGAAAAGCTGACAAAAGGTATTTCATCAGTAAAAGATTTGACTGATATGAAACACGGATTACGGTTGGTGTTTGAAACCACTCAAGGGTCAAACCATTTACAAGTAATCAATGAACTGTTCAAAACCACACCACTGCAAATTCCGTTCTCAGTGAACAACACGGTTCTGTTGGACAACCATCCAGTACAATCCCCCATTTTGGATATGCTTCGCGGTTTCATTGAGTTCCGTAAAACCTGCACTATGCAAAAAGCTGAACACAGACTGGGTAAAATTGAGGAACGATTGGTACAATTGGACGCAATGTTGGCTGTACTGGTTGACATTGATAAGGCTATTTCCATTATTCGTAAAGCTGACACTTCGGAGACTGCATGTGTCAAATTGCAGAAAACATTCAAAATCAGCAAAGAACAGGCTGAATACATTCTTTCCATGCAGTTACGTCGGCTTACCAAGGCAGATTCGTTGGCCATCAAAGAAGAGAAAGCGAAATTGGATACGGAAAAAACCAATGAACAAGCGGTTATGTCTGATGCGAACAAACTGATTGAACGTGTGGATGTTGACCTTCGCTCCACGTTGAAAACTATTGGGGACACACGTCGTAGCAAAATCTTGGGTCTGACCTCTGAAGATGTGAAAGCTCAAGCCAAAGAAGTTGCCGCAGCTAATCGTAATGGTGACAAGAACTTGACCTGCTATGTGACACGATTCGCCAATGGAACACTCATGAAAAGTGAAAGCCCATTTGGTTATGAACCCAACAGCAGAAAACTTCTTCACACTCCAGTCGTTGAACAAATCAAGATGAAAACCAAAGATAGTCTGGTTATTGTCAGCAGTGATGGTATGGGTCACAAAGTTCCTCTGTCATTCTTGGGCACTGATAGAGCTGTTAATGCTGTTGATTTGGGGTTGGAACTTGATAAAAGTGTTCACATTGTTGGAATGGCCAAGGTTGACCCAATGAAATCAGATGCTGGTTTGGCTTTGGGAACACGTAATGGCATAGTGAAAATTTCCAAATGCGATTTTCCAAACCGTGAAGAATTTCCAGTTATCACATTGGACGAAAATGACGAGGTGGTGGATTGTCGTTGGCTTGGTAGAGCATTGACAGGGAGCTATTTCGTATTTGTGTCCAAAGCTGGTAATGTTTTGGTGTTTGATGCCAAGAGTGTTCGAGAAACTGGGCACAAAGCTGGTGGTGTGCGAGGTATGAAGCTGAAATCAGACAATGATGCAGTTATCAGTTTTGGCTGGGTGGATTCCCTCAAAAACACTGAGAACATGATAGTGACTTATTCTGGAAAAACTATTAAACGTACATTGTTGTCTGAGATTCCGCCTAAAGGGAAAGGCACAATGGGTGTGGCAACTCAAATCTTCAAACCAGGAGAAGATAAACTGGTAACAGCTTATGCAGGTACAAATGTTGCAGCATGTGTTTCCCGAGCAACACACAACACTGTAAACCTTCCACCTGTTGTGAAACGTTCATATAGGGGTGTTGATTTCACAATGGATGTAATTTTGGGAAGCTATGATGTATTCACAATGTAATAAACACTTGTTGAAAAATGGTGAATTGGAATTCTATTTCTGTGATATTTTTCCAATGATTTTCCCACAACAAGAAGGGTTGTAAAAATGTTGCATCTGTTAAGGCATCATATGGGAACAAGAACGAAATCTGATGATGGTTTCATGGGTTATACACATGCCATCAGTGCTCTTGGAATCACCTTGGCCTGTATTGCTTTTGTTCCTGGCGTTGTGGGAAATGTTCTCAATACGCACAATGGTTGGGTTTTTGCTGCTGCGATTCTGGCTGCTACAGGGAGTGTTCTCATCCCTGACCTTGACAACACATCATCCAGAGCCAAAAGTGATTTAGGTCCTTTTGGTATTGTTCTCAGTGGTTTGTTCAGAACTACATCAACTGTTTTACAAACCACTATTCGCACCAAACGTGATGACCCTGACCCCAATCCGCACCGAGGAGCATGGCACACTCTTCCTGCGTGTTTGCTTCTGGGTTTCATTGTGTGGATGTTGACGCGAATTGAAGGCAACATAACACTTCCATTCTTGGGCAACATCACTTGGGGGGCTTTCTTTGCCTTCTTGATTCTTGCTGTTCTGGTACATTTGACATTATCCACCTTGATGAAAGAGGCAATGGACAAAATCAAAAAATCTGTTGCAATAGGTGAAATAGTTGCATTAACAGTTTCAGCTATCATTGCTGTGCTTATCATGACCAATATTCCTGTTGAAACTGATTTCTGGTGGCTCGGTGTTGCGGTAGCTTTTGGGAGCGCCATCCATGTTTTAGGGGATTGTTTCACCACCGCAGGAGCCCCTATTCTGTTTCCTTTATCAGCTGTTCTAAGAGGAAAATTCTGGTGGACAACACGCTTCCTGCCCATCAAAGCAGGAGGACCCGTAGAGAATTACCTTTTTGTTCCTGCTTTTCTTGTACTGAGTTTAGCATCTTTGGGAAAAATCATTTTAGACATGACTATTGGACAATGAACAAAGATGACAAAACAAGATATTACGGAGAGGAGGCGCAACATGATGAAATACCACACCAACAATCACCAAGAAGCAAAACCTCGTTCAATAGAAGAAACATGTCATCATCTTCATGACGAGAACAACAGCACGAACCATTCCAACAATTTGGACGAGACATTGAACAAATCAGAAAAACCAATTCAAAATCCTTATTCAACCGCGACCTCTCATAGTACTACTACATCAACTCTTCTTACAGCTGAACAAGAACGTATTCTTGCTGCATTAAACACTTATGGGAAAATGCCTGTTCAAGCCACCGACTCTATTGCCAACACCAATGACATAATCAATCAATACTTTGTTGGCAACAAAACAAGTTATGACAGTTTTCGTAAGTTGATAGTTGAGGATGCAGAATTGACTGAGGCAACGAAGCACGCTATTGGTTCATTGTGTTTCAGCGGTTTTGCACTCAACACTGTTTCTAGCATAAACAATGATGTGTCAGACCAAAATATTCACTCCAATGTCAGTTCAGTGACAATACTGGAAGATGTTTCCTAGAATTAGAGCTGTTCAATCATTAAGTCAATACTTCAAAACACGGATTGTTGTATATGTGAAAACCACAACAATTCAGTAACAAAATAGCCTTGGTTGATAGAATGCTAACATGGCTAAACCGACCACTGTTTATAGATGTACTGAATGTCAAACAATACACACTAGAAGACCTATGGGGAAATGTTCTAATTGTGGGTCATTTCAAACATTCGTGGAAGAAGCAACAACCCCAAAAGGTCCCTCCAATCCATCTCGTGCAGGACTGAAAACTTCTGGAGCTGTGACACCATCAAAAAGAGCAGCTACAATCAGTGAATTAAACAGCACCCCTATACAACGAACCAAAACGGGAATTAATGAATTGGACAGGGTTCTGGGTGGAGGTTTTGTGGATGCAGAAGTTGTTCTATGTGCAGGACAACCAGGAGCCGGAAAAAGCACCCTCTCATTGGCCATAGCAGAAAGATTTGCTGCTCTGGGCCGGAAAGTTCTCTACTCGTCAGGTGAGGAATCAGAACAACAAATTGGATTACGGGCTCGGCGAATGGGTGTTAGCAATCCTAGTATCCGAATCATCAATGAAACCAATCTGGAAACACTATTAGGACATATTGATGTTGAAAAACCAGATTTTCTCATTGTGGACTCTTTGCAAACTCTGGCCAGTACTGCAATCAATAGTTCCATTGGTTCTGTTGCTCAATCCAAAGAAGCAGCACACACTTTGACACATTTGGCCAAAACTCGGGGAATTACCATGTTTCTCATCAACCAAATTGTCAAGTCAGGGGAGTTTTCCGGTTCTGAGTCCATTCAGCACATAGTTGATGCCGCACTCATGTTGGAATCGGATTCAGAAACACCCTTGAAGTTTCTTCGAGCTACCAAAAATCGTTTTGGAGATACTACTGAAGTGGGAGTGTTTCAACATGCAGAAAACGGGCTTCAGGAAGTAACGGACCCGAGTGGCATTCTTCTTGAAACAGACGATGAAATCAAACTACCTGGTACTGCATGTAGTTTCATCAGTGAGGGTATAAGACAAATCCCAGTTGAGATACAATCATTGGTTACTTCATCCAATTTGCCAACACCACGTAAACAATTCAGTGGAGTCAACTATAATCGAGGACAAATTGTATGTGCTATTTTGGATAAATTCTGTAACACCAGATTGTATGAGAATGATGTTTTCATGAGCACTGTTTCCGGTATTCATGTTAAAGACCCATTAACGGATTTGGCATTGGCTGCTGCGATTCTTTCCTCTCTCAAAGAAAAACCATTTATGACACGTACAGCTTTCGTTGGTGAGTTGAGTCTTACGGGACAGGTTCGAGGTTCTTTCATGGTGGAACAAAAAGTCAAGGAGGCAGGACGTTTAAGGTTTGAACGTATTATTGTTCCAAAGTTTGCTCAAAAGCATCTTACCGCTCATATTAATATTCAAATCAACACGATAACATCAATCAAAGAGCTAGGTTCTCTACTTGGTTCGTAAATAGAAACCATTGATATTTTGCCTTAATCAATGTTTGTTTAATGTAGAAGAGAGGCTGTTGATTATGCCAATTCCCAGTCAAAGACCTTCTGGGTCCTCACGTGTACCCAGAAAGCCTCTTCAACGCTCCCAGAATGCCTCCAAACTTTCTCAAGATGAGTCAGATAGGGTTGATGGCGTCTCTTCTAAACCAACTGCTGAAAAACCGTCTAAGACACGTAGCAGTTCTGGTTCATCTGCTAAACGAACTAAAACATCTAAACACAATACTACACCTAAACAGTTAAAATATGAGTTCATGCCAGAATTAGGGCCTGATATGGTTCGAGATAAAAGAACTGGAAAAATCTATGAACTGATTCCTAAAAGCGAGTTGGACGAAGATGGCAGACCAAAACTTCAAATTGACATTGATGATATGGATTTGAACTCTTCCGCAAACCGTTTTTTGGCTCATTTGCGTGTACCTCCTGACCGTGCGGAACGGGAACAGCTTCGAGAGTTGCGCCGTATGAGAGCAAAAAAACAGGACGAAGATTATGCTCGATTGCAAGAAGCCATCCACGATATGGAAGATGCATCAGATGACGATTAATCATTCCCTGTTAGAAAACAACATGATTTAAATTCATTAGGGAGATTGCACGAAATGGCGACAAGAACCGGAAACGGCGTATTTAAAGGCGCTGGACGAATTCTGTTATATCTTATTTTAGCAGGATTGTTGGTTGCCGTTTTTAAAATCTTTCATTGGAATCCGTTCAGTGTTATCACTTGGATTTGGAATAGCGTTGTTGGGATTATTACAGGTATTTCAGATTGGTTTTCTGGTCAAAGCTGGTTTCGGAAACTTTTCACCCCATGATTAAACAGTCATTTTTATCTTTATTGGCCCTTATACAAGTAGTTTATGTGATGTCTGCATGAGAGGGTTTTGGTAAAATGGGGAAGTATCTGAACATTATAATTGCCGCGCCAAGTAAGCAAGGAGAATCGCATGACCAACAATAATGGCGACATGAAAACCTTCAGCCGGAAACCCTTTATTTCCTATGATGGAGTAGATGAGAAAGGGGTGCGAGCAGAAGTCAAGGTCATTACTGGCTTCGGTCATGTAGCAGAAATCGAAACTTCCCAAAAAGGAAATTCACACAACATTAAATTCAAAGTTGACAACAGTCAATATTTACCCTCTGGATGGGTTCCTGACCAAGCCATTCTCAATAAGGTCAAAAAAGCTCATGACAACAATGAGCCTATTCATTTTCGATTGGAGAATCATCGTAAAGAAGGTGTTGACCGGTCGTTGCCAATGTCAGAAGTTGTTCCACCTGGTGACATGAATGCAGCCAAAGCCAACATTTTTAAATCTCTTGCAGCTGTTCGGTTTGATGATGAGTCTGAATGGACTATTAGTTCAATGGCTCGCACCAATATGAAAGAAGACCCTGCTCCTGGAGGAATTTATTCAGCCAACACCATGAGCAATGACGAACTCAACAACAAGAAAACATCATCCAGTCAATCCACATCCTCAAAGAACTCACCTGAATCCATGCCGTGGTCTGTTCGCAATTCGGATGGTGAAGTCAACCCTGGCGCCAGTGCTGTTGGTATCCTTATCACAAATTATGGGTACGTAACAGAATGGGAACGAGAACACAACATCAACTTCAGCGAAAAAGAAAGAATCGCGATAGCGAAGGCGATGCTCAGTATTGCCAATCAACTGCAAATAGATGTATACAGTAATCGTACTACACCGCTTGAGAAACCGGATTTGTCGTTAGGCAGCCACGTGCGTGCTCGTGCTATTATTTTTGAAGTTATTAAAAGCAGTTATCCTCTTTCTAGTGATGTTGTCTCTGACGGTAAACACTTCAAAACTTGGGTGGAAAACGTCAAAGAAAAAGCATATAAAATGTGGAAGTGGAGTATGTCTGAAGTAGATAAACTGTCATAAATAAAACGGCTTTTAATGGTCACTATCTCTTTGTGGGGTAGTGACCATTGCTTTCTGTGACAGAATTGAAATCATCATATTGATATTTGTGCCATGATGCCTTGTCATGAACACAAAACATCATAAATGCTTATTCTACACACGAGGACAGAACGACCATGACCTTTATCAACAACATTAAGGAGTCTTTCGCCGCTGATGCGGTTACAGAAATCGACCGTGACCGTGGCGACCTAGTGCAGACTCTCATTTTGACCGCTGGATTCGCCATTGCTGCGTTAACATTGGTCAACTGGTTCTCCACCGCAATCCTAAACAAGGCCGCTGACACTGCTACCTGCATTGAAGGGTCCAATACATACAAATCATCTAATTCCGCTGAAATTTGTAAGAATACTGACCATTCCAAAGACAATTCATTCAAGAAAGATGGCGCCTACAAGGGACGTTTCGGCTGATTTGTCACTTAAGCACTAGGGAGAGGGATAATAACCTCTCCCTTTTTATATTTGCCCTAACCATTCGATATTTCGCTCATAAAGCTTTTTGACCGTAAAGGACATTCATGGACACCTCAATTCTGGTAATAAGCGGGCTGGTATCGCTCCTATCTGTGTTGATACTGTATACATTGTTTGTGCCTAAAGGTAATCGTACATTCAACCCCAACAATGAGGAACAAGCCGCTAAAAAACCAATGCTGCGGTTAATGAATGTTTTGGGGAATGACTTTTACAAAGCACTTCCCGCTGGCATGGTTGCAAATCGTCGTAATCGTGTGCATCCACAAATTGAAACATTGTTGATAAAGTCTGGTAATCCATGGGGGTTGAGACCAGATGAATTCATTTTCATGCAATACTTGAGTGGAATAATAGGTTTCGTTGCTGGATGGTTCCTCTGGGTCGCCACCACTCCTTTCACTGGTCTGGCATGGTGGATTGTGGTTCCACTTGTAACATTGTTTGGTTTTTTCTTTCCCCGAATTCGCTACCGTGATGAGGCAAAACGTCGTGACTTGGAGTTCAAACGTGAACTACCAGAAGCACTGGATTTGCTCATTATTTCTCTTTCTGGTGGACGTACTTTTGCTCAATCATTGCGTGAAATTATTCCCACCATGGAGGAAAGTGTATTGAAAGAAGAATTCCGCACCATGGTCAAAGGAATGGACACAGGTAAAACATTGGATGAAGTATTAGACAATTTTGCTACTCGCGCACCCAATGAGAGCATCATTTCATTCATTCGAGCAATCCAAAGTGCTGTAGCGGTAAACTCTCCAATGGTGGAAACATTAGCAAATCAAGTGGATGCCAGTCGACAAGAGTTTTTTGCCTTGATTCACCAAAAAACCGGCCAATTGGAATCCAAAATCTTTATTGCGTTAACACCTACACTCATGCCTGCACTTCTTATTGTTGTGCTTGCCCCATCGCTTTTCTCAATGCTCGGAACACTTGGAAGTTGAAACAATGTCTTTAAACCCTCTCAAAAAACCCGATACGCAAGAATCCGATATGCGCAGCAGTAGATTACCCACCAGTATCACCAATGCCTCATCACGTATTCCCAGTACATTACCGCACATGAATGCAAATCGGAATCCGTTGATTGATGACCAGGATGATGAGGAAACCGCTTTTCAGCAAGCACAAAAAGCCGGAAGAATCAGTCACGTATCCAATTATTTGAATGATGCCAATGACCCCACACTGTTGGCAATTCAAAACAACATGAATGAATTGAAGAAACGTTATCCAACAGGCGGTATCAAAGCATCTCGTTACGTTACCGCAGCTGTTCTCATGAAAGCACCAGACGGGTACTTCGATGTATTTGAGGATGAAATTCAAAACGGGGTTCAGTATGTCCGTGACGAATTGGCTGGTTCTGGTGCATCAGATGTAATCCGAGATGCACAAGACAATCCAACAGATGACGCATATCAAGATAAAGCATTCTTCAAAGTGCAGAGTTTAGCGTCTGAATACATGTCTCGTTCCCGTAAAGGATGGGGAGAAATACAACGTGCAACAATCCTCAGTTTTATATGTAATGAGGTTGTTGGATTTGGACGTTTAGAGCCTTTGTGGCGTGATTCTTCTATTGACGAAATCATGTGCAATGGACCTCGGGATGTGCAAGTGGAAATTCGCGGGGAAGTTCGAAAAGTTCCAGGATGCAAATTCAAAAACAGTAAACATCTGGTGGATTTGATTGACCGACTCTATAGCGCCATCGGTAAAACCGTCAGTCAAACAACTCCTCTTGTTAAAGGACGTCTACATGATAAGAGCAGAATGTTTGCAGTGCATCCAACTATTGCTCCGGATGGACCCAATTTTTCCATTCGTAGACACCCAAGTACTTTCTGGACACCCAGTGCTTTAGTACGTCGTGGCTCATCCTCAGAAGAAGTGATGTCATTCATTGGAAACATGGTTCACAAAGGAGCCAGCTTTCTGGTGTCTGGAGGTACACACAGTGGAAAAACCTCCATGTTGAATGCTATTACAGGGTTTTACAAACCTGCTGTGCGTATTTTGACGCTAGAAGACAATATTGAAATGAAACCAAATCCTAAAAAACTGTTGGCCGCTGCAATGGAATGTCGTATGCCTGCAATGGACCGGGGAAATGACCATGGTGTGACGATGCGTGATTTGGTCAAAGCATCACTACAAATGCGTCCTGATGTCATCATTGTGGGTGAGGTTACCGATGATGCCGCGTATGATTTGTGTCAAGCTCTGAACACCGGACATGCTGGTGCTTCCACTATTCACGCCAACAGCTCACAAGAAGCTATTCCACGTTTGTCATCACTTATTGCACAAGGCGGATTGGTAACCACAGAAGGGGCCTTGGAACTCATTGCTTCCGCTTTTGATTTCATCGTCTCCTTGAAACACTTTCCTCTAGACGGTTCAAGACGAATCATATCTGTTGACGAAGTTGGCCGTGAACCAATGGAAATCAACGGGCGACTCACACTTCCTGTGAACCCAATCTGGAAATTCGTTGATGACGGTTTGGACGAAAACAACAAAGTGACAGGACATTGGGTCAAAGTCGGTGATATTAGCCCTGAAAGAAGAGCCAATAAACTGCTGGATATCGAAGAAGACCTTGACTGGGCAGAACTTCAAGAATTAAGCAGCATCGTGGAACAGGAGCTACCAAACGCATGATGAACATACAACTGTTTCCAATTCTAGTAGCTGCTATATTTACTGTTTTGCTGGTTCTTTTGGGTGTGCTCATTTTCTTCTATATTCGTTCCAGTGCTGGCCGTAAAAACTATGATGAACAGCTTCAGGAACTACTTGAAGATGAGCATGGTGAAAAACCCGAACCCAAACTAACTCTCACCCAACGATGGAATAGTTATTGGGGAAAGCTGTTTCGTGGTGCTGGATTATCTCGCTATGGAGAAGAAAACAATAATGCTGGTCGTGATGTGCTGATTGGAATAGCGACAATAGCGCTCATCATAGGATTAGTAACTCAAAATGCTATTGCCGGTATAGTTTTGGCATTTGCTTTAACTGGCGGCATTATCATGTTGACCCGAGGAATGGCAAACCGTAAATCAAATGCCATTAACTACCAACTACCAGGCTTCATTTCAGCTCTTAAAGCCAATATTCAAGCATCTGACACCTACGAACGTGCAATGCTGAAAATTATTGACAACATGCCCTCACCATTGTACGAAGATTTGGTTGTTGTAAAACACAAACTCTTGGCAAGTTCGTCTTTTCGTGAAGCATTGGAGGAACTGTCCCGTAAAACTGCTTCGCGTGACCTTCAATTTTTGACTGCTTGTCTCATTCAAGCAACAACAAGCGGAGCAAATATGGAAAGCCAGCTGGTCAACATTCAAAAAGTTTTGGAACAACGTCGAAAAGTTCAAGATGAAATCAATCGCGCTGTACAGTCCGCTATGCCAGCCATGATTATAGCCACTATAGCAATTCCTGGTGCATTCCTGTTCAGCTTCTTCTTTGATGGTGCTGCTAAAGACTTCTGGTTCCAAGAGCCTTTGTCCTGGGCGGCATTAGCAGCAACCGGACTACTCTATGCTGGCGGATTGTTCTTGGTGAAAAGACAAGTCGACGCCATCAAAAACCTGTAACCTAACCAACGAAAACTACCACACATGACAACACATAAACAATTACGTTTCAACTTTTCAGGGAAAGAAACACTCAACTCGAATCGCATGCCAAACCAATTCGTGGTCAAATCCAAAATGGCTAATTATATTCGCGAACAAGGTGCAAAAAAAGGGCTGGAAAATCACGACCACCCACAATTAGCAGAAGAACGATACAATCAAATTTTGGATGCTGCTGAACTTTCTGTACGCAAAGCACGTATCACCAAACATCTGAACAAGATGAAAGCCAGTACGGAAGAAATCGATGAAGCCATCCAAAAAGTTATACGTGAATTCAATTCTCGTAGTAACAATACGGAACCAGTTGAAGTACCCGTCATGTTTCATCATTTTCGTATTACAGTTACCATACTGGCCCCTACTAAACGGCGAATAGACCCACCAAACTTTTATCCTACCGTGAAAGCTCTTGTTGATGGACTCAGCGATGCCAGTTGGTGGGATGATGATGATTTCAGTCATTTAGTGGAAACCGCATTTCATTACGGGGGATTGTCAGGAATCAAAGACACATACACCATTGTTTTGGACATTGAATCAGTAGACCCTACACAATATGTAACCACGCCAGAAATCCAGACCCATAATCAATTCTGAGGGCGCAATCTCACATATAAGTTCTCGGTCTGTTTTAGAATCCGAATGTTGCTCTACAGCTGTTCCAATGACGAGTGCAAAAAACTCAAAACAATTACTTATTGGAATAAGTAAGCCTTTTGATTACGTCTGATGTGTGGATATTGGTATTGGATGATTTAATGTTTAAAAAGATTGGAAGGGCCAAGGAGAATGACGGAACCTAGATATGTTCATGTAGTCAACATGACAAACTTTTTCAATCGTGAACTATACATGTACAGTTTGGGCGACATCAAATTCCGGAAGCCTGTTTCACTGAAAAAAGTTGCTTACACAACCGCATTCCTTATTTTGTGGACAGTGCCAGTAATAGTGTTTCTGGGACTTCAATTCAACTTCTTGTTTGCCGTTTTGGCATTTGCTCCACCCATCGTTTTGGGGAATCTGGCTGCAAAACCGGTGTGGGGCGGGCGAGGCTTGATTGACTATTTGAAAACAACAGTCAATTACATCAAAGAACCCAAAGGGTGGACCGACCTCAATGCCAACAACTTACTAGACCGAACTGTGTACTTCACAGAAAGCGAGATTTGGATTTCCCGACGTCGAGAACTACAAATGCTGGCTGACATGAAAGAACAGGAAGATTTGGCCTCCGGTAATGTAACTTTCCGCAAGAAAAAGCGTAAAAAGTAAAATCATCCATCAACTTCAAACCGATTCAGACAACAATCACCAATTAAGAGAGATATGGCAGTATGGATATCAACTACTCCACCAGCATGTTTATCGGGGAAACCACTCAAGGCGTCGCCCAACCAGTTTTCTTTGACACACACACTGCCATTTTTAACAACAAACCACCTGGCACAATCATTACAGGCATGCCCGGTTCTGGTAAAACTTTCTTGGCTCTAACACTCACCACTATTTGTTCAATTCTAGGGAAAACCACTATCGTGCTGGACCCCAAAGGCGATTTCATCTCTTTGATGTCCTTGAAAGATGAAATCGGAGATATCAACTTCTGGAATCTAAGTGACCCAAAGAAAAAAGGCATATTAGACCCCTTCTACATGGCGAGCGACAAAGGTGAACAATTGAACTTGGTCATCAGCGTTATTGACATGCTCGTAGGTGGAATCAAAGATGAACAATTCACTGTATTATCCCCCATTGTAAAAGATGTAATTGAAAGTGATGTACCTTCCTTGTTGGCAGTTACAGAAGCGTTGCTCATGTCAGATAAAGATGAAGCCAGAAACCTTGGAGCCAGTTTGGACCTTATCCGGCGACTACCTTTTGCCAGTTTATGTTTTGCTCCTGGCAACAGACGTCGAGCCACTTTAAAACTTGATTCAGGACTTACCGTAGTGACCATGGTCGGATTAGAACTGAAATCAAATATTGGAAATATTTCCCGGTTAAGTGCCACAGTCTTTTTCCTGATTACGGATTTTATCCGTCGCATTATGCATCATGACGAATCACAAAATCCGAAAACCCTCATTATTGATGAAGCATGGGCTGTTCTTGCAAGTTCTGCTGGAGCTGACTGTATTGAGGCGGCAGCTCGTTTAGGTCGTTCAAAAGCACTCGCACTTGTATTGATAACACAAAACGATAGAGATTTGGGCAATTTGAACATTAAAAACACCATTACCACACGTTTTGCATTCAACACTGACCCTAAGGAAGCTACACAAATTGTTGAAGGTATGCAATTGCCCCCTGGTGAAGGATTTGAAGCAGCATTAACCAGTTTGAATCCAGGTGAATGTTTAATGCGTGACTGGATGGGACGCTATTCCACAATACATGTGTCTGATTGGAAAGAAAAATGGACCACAGCTTTTGAAACAAATCCTTTGGAAAAAATGCGCGCGGAACGTCGCAGAAAAATGGCAGAAGCCAAACAACAGGATTCTGTATCAAACAATTGAGCATCATGCATAATTAATCAGCTGTTTCCGATATTGCTAACCGAAATAACCAACTAAACTACTACAGAAATAGTTTTGTAGGAAGGAAATGACTAAACATGGCGAACATCAAAGCCAAGGGCACAAATAAAAACGTCCTACTTCTCAGTGCCATTGTGCTAGTTGCCTTGGCTATCTTTGTTGGTGTAACTATTTTGGCAAGCAAATTGTTCCAAACAGAAACTTACTACGTCCTCAAAGAAGATGTTCCAACACGCACTCAAGTTACTCCTGACATGTTGGAACCTGTGGTAGCTTCAGAAGGCACTGCGCCTAAAGCCGCCATTGGACTGGCAGAAATTCAAACAGGTAATTTGTATACTCAATATCCCTTGTTGGCTGGTGACATCCTAACCAAATCGAACGTGGGAGGAATGGAAGACATCGCCACTGGTATTCCTGATTCATGGGTAGTGACAAACTTTTCTGTATCAGCTGACAATGCTGTTGGTGGTCGTATTAAACGTGGAACATACTTTGACATGATGGTAACCACCGAAAACGGGTCTTTCTATCCGTTTGTGAATGTTTTGGCCTTGGACACCACTGTTGACCTAAACAATGCATCATCTGCTTCAGCTGCCGATTCTGAAGAAGCACACAAAGGACAAACCACTCAATATGTTGTGGGAATGACTCCTGGTGATGCTGCACGACTACAAAACATTATGCAGAAATACGGTAATGGTAACGTGCGCTTGGTTCTTTCCCCGCGCCAAAACGAATACGACAAACCACAACTAGCCTCTTACAATGGAATGTTTTCTTATGAACAAAACCAAGGACCTATCTGGCCAGGTAAGAGCGATAATGGTGAAGTAACTGACCAAACCTTCTCCAATGTTAAACGTGATAATTTTGGACGCCCTGTCGAACAAGTGGAAAACTGTGGACACGGAAACGCCAAGGTCAACGGAGAGGACTGCAACCCATCAACAGAATCCTCTTCAACTCCAACCCCCACCAATTCTTCGTCTACCACCAACGACGAGGAAGGCTGACCAATGTTAAATCATGGTCTCCTCGTTGCCAGAAAGAAAAGGTAATCCAATGCCAACACCTAAAGCAATTTTTGTCGGCCCTGCTCAAATAGGACAATTCTTTGTAAACAAGCGACCAAACTGGAACTTTGTAGCCATAGTTGACACCATTCAAGAATTATGGGATGGACTATCAGCACAAACCATTGATGATGATGTTCAAATAATCATCACACTGGACAGTTTCTTTGACCCAGAAGGTAAAGACTTTGCACTGGAACAGTTAGTGGCCGCAATGACACCATACTGTTTCTTCGCCATAATCTCCTACCATCCAGCATATCAAGACCAAATTCGTCAGCGTGTTTCCATTGAATCAGCAACAATAGGGCAAGGAGACATCCGAGAACTTTACTTTATTGACCCCCAAAAACCAAACTCCAGCTTAGACAGAGCGCTTGACAATTACCTTTACAACAGCGACAACACTGAAGTAGTGGCAATCCTAAGTGGACAAGACCCTGAACTAGTCAACGATGTTCAAACAACTACTCCAACTTCCATGGAGCCCGTTCATACACAGCAACCTCCAAAATACGATTGGGAAGATGAACCTGATGAAAACTATCTAGGGCAAGTGGTTGCAGTTACCTCCAGTAAAGGCGGGTCAGGTAAAAGCACGGTTGCACTTACTCTGGGAACATATTTGGCACATGCTTCCAGTAACGCTGTAGCTGAAGGATTGGAAGAACGACCGCTCAAGATTGTTATTCTTGACCTCGACGTGCGTGATGGTCAAATCGGGTTCCTGACAGGTCATTTAAAACCAACCGTACTACACATGCGCTCCAGTGGTATTGCTTTAGACACACTACAGGAAACAGTTATTCACAGTGACCGCCTAAAACTTGACCTATTGTTGGCTCCGAAACGTCCACGCCTGTCCATGGACACCCCAGCTGAATTCTATCTTGAACTAATCCAATTCCTAAAACGACACTATGATTACGTGATTTTGGACACCTCAGTCAATTATCTAGACCCATTACTGGAGAAAGTCGCTTACCCACTAGCTGACCAAATCATTTTTGTCAGTGATATCGTGGTTCATTCTGTTTTTTCCATGACCCGATGGATTCAAGAAGTAACCAAATCCAAAGCTGAACAAGGCATGGGCATCTCCAAGAAGAAAATCGGTATTGTCGTCAACAAAGCGATGGACAACATCAACATGAGTGGAGACCGAATTGCTCGTTCCGCACTAGGTCTTCCTGTAGTGACCGTTATCCCCAATAATGCAAAACTGTTGGCCCATGCTGCTAATCTTCAATCCATGGAAACAGTGCTGAAACATCCAGACCTTCGTGATGCCGTCAGACGATTGGCTCGTGCCGTCATTGGTAAAAGATACCGTCTCAGCGAAAACATCAACTGACTTCCCTTTCCGGGAGCCCCAAAGTGGCACACACCTCAGTGGTAGGGGGTTGTGTGCCACTTTGCTATGTCCACATTTATATTCATCGTCAAACAGATAAAATACAGCAAGAATGACACAATCATTGCAATTAAACCATTCAAAACCAAAAACATACATCAAACATTAACCTATTCGCACCACCACATATTCTTCTAAACTTGTCCTCAATGGCCTTATAAAGCCGCTTGGACGCATTTACAGCACCTAGGAACACCTTTTTACACCATGAGAACAACAATGACCAGAGAAGCCGTTCAAAGCCTTATCCACGAACTTCAAGATGCATCACAGCAGTACTATTTGGAAGGAATGAATTCTCCACTTACTGATGCAGAATTTGATGCAAAACAAACCTATCTGATGACTTTTGTGAACCAGTTTCCAGACCTGTTTGAACCAGGAACCATTGGAGCCAGAATATTGGAAGGGGAGCCGCTTTTAGGAGCCGTACCAACCCGACCTAATACTGAACCAGTAGTTCATCATGTTCCAATGCTGTCCCTCGCCAAAGCCAAAACTCGAACCGAACTGGATACGAGAATTCGTCGTATCCGTGAAGCCGGAGAAACCACATTTCACCTTCAAGCAAAAATTGACGGCATAGCGCTCAGTGCCCACTACAACAATGGATATATAACATTATTGGCAACCCGAGGTGATGGAACAACAGGAGAAAACATCAGCTACTTGTTGAATACAGAAAAACTGTACATTGCTGGACTCCCACACACGACCAGTATCAAACAGGAATTTGAAGTACGCGGCGAAATTTTCTTCACTCAAGAACAATTTCATAAAGCGAACACAGCACGTATCAATACTGGTAACGCGCCATTTGAAAACTCTCGTAATGCAGCCAGTGGAATAATCAAAAAAGCCGGATATGGACTCCCTCATGAAATACATCTAACTTTTGCCGCCTATTCTACTGTCGTCCATGGTTCACTAGCAGGTGTGGATGTACTGACCCAAGACACCAACTTCATCACAGTGAATCAGTTAACCACCAAAGAAGCCCCTACCATACAATTCACTGATTTACAAACAAATGAGGAAATATACAACACCATTGACACATTTGGAGAAATTAGAGACACCTTGAGTTTTCCAACTGACGGTATTGTGCTGAAACCTCATCATGAAAGCATAATGCACAACCGGATGGGCTCCACATCCCATCATCCTGTATCCCAGATTGCATGGAAATATCCTGCTGAACAAGGCACAACCACTGTTCGAAGTATTAATATTACAGTAGGTAAAACTGGACGAATCACACCTGTCGCTACTTTTGACCCCATCAAGTTGGACGGAAGCACAGTTTCACAAGCATCACTCCACAACTTTCACCTCATTGCACAAAAAGACATTCGTGTAGGAAGTACAGTAATAGTGGAAAAAGCCAACGAAATCATTCCACAAATTGTTGCAGTAATCAACCAATCCCTAAACAGCGAACCAGTTGAAACGCCTATCATATGTCCAGTATGTAACAAGCAATTGGAACACCCCGGAAACATATGGCCACCCAAAACATTGCTATGCCCCAATAATGCATGTGCTAGTCGTGATTTCTCTGCTCTCAAAGCGGCTGTAGGAAGAACCGTTTTGGACATTGACAGACTCTCAGAAGCGACACTGGCGTATTTACACGAAACAGGCAAAATAAACAGTATAGCTGACCTGTATTACCTCACTGAAGACGATTTGGCCAATGCTGAAATGGGGACTACATCCACTGGAAACATTCGTAAACTGGGACGAAAAACTGCTGCTCACATCATGAAACACATTGAACAATCCCGCCATCTCCCACTGACACGAATTCTTCCTGCACTTGCCATTCCAACACTAGGAAACCGAACCGCAAAAATACTGGTTAATCATTACCCCACTTTGGAAGCATTGCAACAAGCCAGCATTGAAGAATTGGAAAACATCCCTGGTCTTGGAACTGTAAAAGCACACTCCATTCATCAAGGACTCAAAGACCGTCAACCCATTCTGGAAGCAATGGCAGCAGGTGGAGTTACTTTCGGACAAACTGAAACAACTATTGAAACAACTGATGAAGACACCAACTACAACACCAATATGTCAAAAATAGACCTCAATGGATTGGCATTCTCCATCAGTGGACCAGTACCAGAACCATTCCCCAATCGAAACAGTCTAATCGCATATGTTGAATCCAATGGGGGAGTATTCCACTCAACACCAAAAGCCAACACCACACACATGATAGCCAGCCCAAATGGAACATCAAGCAAGATTCAAAAAGCACACGACCTAGGAATCAGTTTCATCAGCCCCAGAGAATTCATAACCCGATATACATAATAGGTTCAAACCCCACAGTAATACAATCCCTACCCAAGTCAAATTGAGGTGGGGATTGTTCTATTCCATACGAAACATCACTGGGAAAATTGGTTAATCATTGCTCATACACATTGTAGAATCAAAACGATGTCAACAATAATCTATCAACCCGCAAATTTGTAAGTATAATCTGTAAACACACCAAACAACATGAACAAACGTAACAAGAAGCTTTTTCAGCTCAATTTGCAATGTTTCTGATACCTTGTTCACAGTAAGCATTTTGAAACAAATTTTAATCAATTACGGCATTATGTACCTATTTATGCTTGATGCCACCAAGGTTTTTTAGAGACGTTACAGGAAGCGATTCCAGGCTCCAAAAGCAATCAGGAAAGCGGCTCATAGTAGTCCTAATCGCTTACTCCCAAAAGAGTACAATCATGTATTCCCACAACACCCCATGCTCATTCAATCATGACACCCTATGCAGATAATCACTGATACGACCAACATAGCCCAATAACACAACAATACAAACCAACACAAAAACGTTGCAAACAATCTATCAACCAGTATAAGCAATGGAATCCAATGACATCTCCAAACCTTAACAACTCAAAAGCGTAACAGAATCTCAAACACATGAACACCAAAAACCTTATCTTGTACATACACGGTTTCAGCCCCAATCGCTCGAAACAATGTCAACGAACAGTGAACAATCAAGAACCAAGAGGAAAAACAACCAGTACTGAATGTATTCAACTTGTCAAGAATCTGTTAACGCAAGAGTGAACACTGACGAAAACATTATGGGCTGGTCATATTAAGCTAACCAGAAGGTATTACTATTTGAGAAGATTGAAACCCAATCCTTGATATGAATTCACCCTGAACAAAATACATCATCTGAAGACGCTACTTTCACATGGTTCAATGTTGCATCATGAACAATGTTACTGTTGTGTTTCTTAAAATTAAACATTCTTCTCACAGGCATATTGCAGATTAGTTTCAACTAATGAAAGCAGCATCATCCTCCCGTGCTCTCAATTGTTTTTTTTGATGCATACACATATGATTACATCATGAAACAAGTGCTTCACTGATTGAGTTTGATTTAACTGAACACAATGGATGAAGCGTGAACTGGTTGTTGAGATGACAGAAACATTGAACCTTGTGTTACTAGCATCTATGACCCGAAGAGTGTTTTCATATTTTTCATCATGTTGGATAACAGCCAACCGTGTTTATAGAACAAAACACCATTGTTTCCTTTAAATAGGATTCCACAATGTTAGAGACCTCATACCAATTAACACAACCAACTTTATTGTATGGAAGAATGATGCAAAATCATGTATCCCCAAAAGTCAACAATCATCACCCTACTGATGGTTAAAACACCAATAACATGTTCTATCAAAACCTCGTTACCAAATTACAATGAATCAATACAGCGAAACCGTTAACATCTGTCTATAGTGAAAACATTTAGACATGGTTACAATAAATCGTTGTATTGACCTTTCGTGATGTTCAAAAGTTGTTGGTTCTGTAAAACCACCTGTTGCTTCATCCATCTGTTGAACGACAATTCGGATACATAGTACTTCCTTCAGCTGACCAATACGAACCCGAACTAAACTGTTTGATACATGATGACTGGTAACTGATTCAATTGATTATGTCAACATTTGTTTTCAACACTCCTTGTCACACAGACTACATTCTCAACCATCAGTTCCCAACCATATGAACAGCCCCAAACAGACCATGCTGTATACTGAATTTAACACCAAGCAAATAAACAATATGGAGAAAGAACATGACAGAAGAGCAAGCAAGAACAATTGATAAAGCAGCACGAGAAGCAGTATGGTGGATGCTACGACAATCCGATTATGAAGATGAGTATTTGGTCAACTTCATGAGAGATTTTGGAATTGAAGTCACTGCTTCCAATGTTGAAGCCACAAAAAGCAGATTCAAAGAAATCCTCGCTCACTTGATGGACACATTGAGTTCTCTGGGCTACTTGATTGACACCTTACCGTCTTCCTCCTCCACATAATTCTGAGCCAAAACACATACAAGCCCTGATTCCAGCTGTATTCGTTGAATCCGGACTTATGTGCTAGAGGAACAAACCCATGAAATGTCAACCCGCCACTGTATAGGATATAGATGTCTGCTTCTGTGACAAGGGGAACAAGTATTACTACAAACCAAGCTCCTCGCCCGTTTGAGGCAATCAACCATATTTGGATACATAGAACCTGATAAACCATACCACCAATCTAAATTCCATACATATCCACTAACATGCTTGTCAACAGAACCATAAAATCAGAACGCCAAAAATCAACAACTAGAGGCTTATTCACAGCCATCCTCAAGTGTGCCCTGACCAAGGGTTTCGCTGGCCAACGCGCCGCCTGTGAATAGGCCTCCTAGAATTCAACAACCCATCAAAGAAGTGCAATACTCCAAGTCCCAATTCTTCTCACAAGCATGCCCAACAAGACCCATAGCTTGAACTTGACAATACCAGCACTACATCAACCAAACAAGCAAAACCCCAATATTGTAAATTAACAACCATCTGTCCTGCACAAACAATTCTCCCAACATTTTCATACAACCTGCTTACAACAAAACACAAGACGACCATAGTAATAAACCCTATACGAAACACACAATGAAAAACAGCAGCACGAATTAGTGACTACATGAAAACACTGAACCATATTCTCGTAACTGAATCCACATGATTGGAACAAAGTTGAAAACAACAGGAAACATTGATGTCCAGATGTGCTCCAAAAACGAGTTATACAACAATGACCGTAGAGCTGTTACACTTTGGCCGCTTTCATACTTAAGTTATAAACGTACAACTATTCTTCAAAATGTCGTTGATGAGAACTGAGCTAAATTGTAATCACTCTGAATATAGCCATCATGTGTATTATTGACTGACAACTGGGACCCTCCGGCCAACTACATAAGGTATCAATCCATGTTTTGGGGTTATTGCGGGGTTTAGTGTAAACATTGTTACAACACATAGTAGAAGAACATGCAATAAACAGATTGTTGTTTGGGAATATGTTTTCATTGATGAGCAGTGTGACGTTTGTTGGTTCATGTTTCCGTGGTTCCGTGGTTGAAGCTGGGAACCATTTTCATGTTTTAAAATACGACAAACAGTGTATGACTTAAATTCGTTCAATTCACGAAGAACCATTATGTCTATTTGTTACAACCAGCACTATAACCACATTGAAACATTCGTTGAAAAATGTTGACATTCATCCGTCAGCATTACTTCCACAAAAGTGTTACTCGCCAAAACCGTATTATTTGCAAACAGTACTCAAAGTCAACATCAGTCATCATTGCAAACATTGCTGTACAAATGGAATCACTACATGGCTTGTTTCAACAAATGGTCAAAACGAGCCACATTCGAAGTTGCTCTACGGGCTTCCTCACGATTCGCACGACCACCCAACACAACTTTCACCAACTCGTGTTCCATTGTGATACCATTGGACATTTGATAGTTTTTGATACCCTCAACATCCCCACGCAGAATCATACGCGACACGGTCTCATCAACATCCAACACTTCACGCACCGCAAACCTGCCACTACCATCAGGAGTCTTCAACAAAACCTGATTCGCAAAACCACGAACCACCTCAGACAAAGACCCCAAAATACGAATCTGGTCATCCCCCTGATACAAACCCTTGATACGGTTCACAGTAGCAGGAGCCGAATTCGTGTGCATCGTGGAAATCGCCAAATGCCCAGTCTCAGCAGCACGCAACAACTCATTCACCTCAACCTGATTTCGAACCTCACCCAACATGATGATATCCGGAGCCTGACGCATCGCAGAAGTCAAAGCCCCAGCAAAAGTTCGAGTATCACGACCACCAACCTCACGCTGAGTCACCAACGCCTTACCATCAGTGCCATACACAAACTCAATAGGTTTCTCAATCGTAATAATCTTCGCAGGACGAGTCAACTGAATCTGCCGCAACAGCGAAGCCAAAGTAGTTGATTTACCCGTACCAGTCGGACCATTCATCATCACCAAACCATTAGGCAAATTACACCACTCCAACAAACTCCCAGAAACACCCAACTCCTGAGGCGTCGGAATCACATCAGCAATCACACGAAAAACCATGAAAACATTGTGAAAAGACCGACCAACCGACAAACGCAAACGCCGACCACGATGCCTACCAGTCTTCACAACATATGACGTATCCAACTCCAAATCTTTCGCAAAATCGTCCTGAGAAACGTGCGATGCAATAGACGTATAAATTCGCTGAACCTGAACCGAATTCAAAACCCCCCAATCCGGTATCCGATGAATCTCACCCAAAATAGTGAACGCAACCATGTCGTCCGATGAAAGATGAATGTCCGACGCCTCCATCTCAATCGCCTGACCAATAATTGCATCCAATGACAAACCACCCAACTCATCGTCATCATCAGTCACAGCATAATAACTGGAATCATCCTCATTCAAAGCCCCATCAGCAGCCGCCAAAATGGAATCCATACTGTCATACAAATCCTCCGACGCAGCAACATCATCAGACCCATCAACCGGACCCAACAAATCCTCCAACGAATCCCCACCAAAAGACAATGGTTCAGCATCATCGCTTGACAACCCATCAGAAACACCAACACCGTCAACGAAATCGTCAGTAGAAGAAGAATCAAATCCCGCTACAACAGTATCAGACACATCATCAAAAGATTCGTCCATCCTATGAACAGATTCCACCCAGTCCCCATGGCCATCCGGAAAATCCTGTTCAAAACGTGCCACATCATCAAACGTGTCATCATTCGCATCACTTACAGCAGAGGAAACACCCGAACCAGAAAAAGCCCCATAACCGAAAAACGAATCCTCTTTTGGTAAATGCTCCTCAACAATGGATTCCCCACCACGAGTTGATGAACCCCGTTGCGACATTCCAGACCGCTCAACAACAGGATTTTCAACAATTGGATAAACTTCATCCTCATCATCCAACAAAGGATTACTCACATCAGAACCCAACATGGACAACATCCTCCAACTCTTTGAAAACTTGCTCAAATTGTCCACAAATCCCTCTCCTTGAAAACACCATCCGCAGTAACAATAGGCAAAATCTCAATCCGCCCCTCCTGCCACAAACCAATCTCCTTGGCAATGTTTTCAAGTTTTCGAGCAGGACCAATGTTTTTACACACCCACACAACCTTCTCATACAATCTCATATCATCACGATAAGCACGCAAAGTTTTCTCATAATTGTGTGTAGGTTTGTTGTTGATTTCCACTTCAACAGCAATACTACGAGGCGACCCATCAGTAGCACGTTCACGTTTCACAACCAAATCCGGCACATGATATGCCAACCCGACAATAGTAGGAGGCATCAAAGCCCACATGTATTCATTACCCAACACCATTTCCGGAGAAGGCCCAAACGAGACCCCACCAGACTCCTCCCACGCCTGAAACTCATTCGCAATGGACTTCAACAAACCTGGACGATACACCTCAGCTTTGTCGAACATTTTAATCTTTCCGAATGAAGACTGAATCTCCAACTCTGAAACAAGCTCCTCGCCAAATGTCACAACACCCTGACCATCAACCCGATTCTTCGCCGGAAAATCCTTCAACCCCAGCACATTCACATTCGCCCCCCACAAATTAGCGGCCACATGATTAACAGTGAACTGATGTGGAAACATGGAAAAAGTCAATTTGGATTCAGTCACCCGAGGCAAATCCAAACCAGACAACAGCAACCCGGCTTCAGTCAAAAACCAAATAGGACGAGCACCATACATTTTACGGTCAATAACCAAACCCTGTTTCCGCAGCTTCAGTAAACGATTCAGCATGGTACGAGGAACAACAGAAAACATACGAGACAACTGAGAATCCGTTGCATACCGGAACATTGCCAGAAACCGCAACACCTCACGGTCACGTCCACTGAACCTCAACCGAGACCCCCGCTCAAACACTCGCCGACCCCGCAAACCTTGACTGTGTAAACGCAAACGCTCACGACGTTCCCCAGCAGACTCCTTACCCGAAACCGGTCCACGCAACGCACGAACCAACGACTCATCATTCAAAACACCACTCTTGGTTGAAGACAAATTACGGAAAAACCCCAACTCCCGCACATTCATCCTCACCGCACCACGAACAACCTCAGTCTTCTCACGTCCACCAACCGACTCGTTCCGGTGCACCCCAACCCCCGGAGCACCCTCACCAACACG
>ERZ773005.248-NODE-248-length-48006-cov-35.204855_pt1 | contig 48006 bp, 39 predicted proteins | sample MGYA00580666_ERZ773005 | MGnify/ENA primary metagenome ERZ773005 (study PRJEB29015, sample SAMEA2737999) | human oral metagenome | biome: human oral; feature: human-associated habitat; material: dental | place: China | collected 2061 ...
TTGATTAGTATACCAAAGTGTGCTTTTGCTGTCAATGCCATTTTTAAACTTTTTTATTGTTTTTTTCTCGCCCACCGATTGGGATATTTATCTTTAACCTTGTTTTATCTGTCCCTACAACAGAATCCATCTGTAGAATTGGGCATTTATATAGTCTAAATTTCCGGATGCTATTACAAATCGATTTTTTATCTACAGCAAGTAGAAATTATACAGTCTAAATTCATAGAGCAGTTGCACATTTTTACATTGGATCTACAAGTTAGTAGAAATTATAAGGTCTAAATTTAGCATTAAGTCAAAGATCTGCTCCTTATCTACAAGTTTAGTAGAAATTATAAGGTCTAAATTCTTGCGATGGCACGCCTTTGATTACCCATCTACAAGTTTAGTAGAAATTATAAGGTCTAAATTATTAAATCCTGTACACCATTTACAGAATCTACAAGTTTAGTAGAAATTATAAGGTCTAAATTTTCTTCTTCTCCTCTTCTAACTCTTCATCTACAAGTTTAGTAGAAATTATAAGGTCTAAATTTTGGTGTTGCAATAGGCAGAAGGCTGAATCTACAAGTTTAGTAGAAATTATAAGGTCTAAATTGATTAAAAACTAGTGAGATTGCAATGATCTACAAGTTTAGTAGAAATTATAAGGTCTAAATTTGTTTCACTATAAGATATTGGATAGTCAATCTACAAGTTTAGTAGAAATTATAAGGTCTAAATTTTCATTGTCAAGGTCTATGGCTTGATATCTACAAGTTTAGTAGAAATTATAAGGTCTAAATTAATATATGGAGAAATGCTATTGAGAATATCTACAAGTTTAGTAGAAATTATAAGGTCTAAATTATTCTGGGAAATCATTGAAACATATGGTATCTACAAGTTTAGTAGAAATTATAAGGTCTAAATTTATAAGATAATTCATACAGAAAAAGGAATCTACAAGTTTAGTAGAAATTATAAGGTCTAAATTAAGATGGTAAAGGAGAAAAAGATGAGTATCTACAAGTTTAGTAGAAATTATAAGGTCTAAATTCAGAAGCTTGCCTACTCGAAATTAAGAATCTACAAGTTTAGTAGAAATTATAAGGTCTAAATTTGTGTTAAAAGAGCTTGAAAGATTATATCTACAAGTTTAGTAGAAATTATAAGGTCTAAATTAGCAATTTTTTTGAGATATATGTTAGATCTACAAGTTTAGTAGAAATTATAAGGTCTAAATTGATTCGGTAAATGAAGACCTTGCTGATATCTACAAGTTTAGTAGAAATTATAAGGTCTAAATTATTTCTGGCATCGTTGTATCCGGCATAGATCTACAAGTTTAGTAGAAATTATAAGGTCTAAATTAAGTTGCTATGCCGTTCTGCTGACACGATCTACAAGTTTAGTAGAAATTATAAGGTCTAAATTTCTAGAGATGAAATACATTTGAGCGAATCTACAAGTTTAGTAGAAATTATAAGGTCTAAATTTTATAAGATTGCATACTCTGCAAGAGTAATCTACAAGTTTAGTAGAAATTATAAGGTCTAAATTAAAAGGGAAAAACCGTTGAAAAACTTATCTACAAGTTTAGTAGAAATTATAAGGTCTAAATTCCTTGAATCGTCGGACCCATTGGGAATTAGCCTTTTTCAAGTTATTAAAATTTTCATCGTTTTTAGTCCATTTACGCTGTACCATTGAAATTCAGACCTTTTTAGATTCTTTAGCTAAATATTAGGACTGAGGTTCGCAATCCACAATTTAGCCTTACTTAATTATATATTTAATTTAATCTAATGTCCATAGTTCCCATGAATTTTGACTCTTACTGCCAATCACATACAAATCTATATGAATATTACTTCTTCATTCTCATGCTTGGCATATCCATATCTTACTATATTTTTTTCACTCTTTATATCAAATATCATGACGGAATCGCTTTCACCAAATCTCTTAGAAAATTTATTATCTAAAGTGAGTTTGATATTATTTAATATTCTTTCGCTATTTTCTATTTGAAATACAGAATATTGAAGCCTGTACCCAAACTTCAATAAGTACTTTGAAAACTGGCTTCTCAATTTATTGTCTGAAATATCATAACTGATGATTATCATGTTTACCTCATTTCAAATATGGGGAGATTCTCCATTGAACTCCCTCTCATAAATTCTCTATAATACCTTTGTATATAATAGAATATACTGATTTTATTTTTCATTATCGGCTCAATTATGGCTTTTGCATACTTTTTATTATTCTTCCATTTTAGTTTATATTTGTCTTGAAATTTTTCAAAATCTTCCTCCCTGAATTTGTTCAAATTTATATTCTTTCGTATTTCATAGTCAATCATTGCTCTAAACGGCTCGACCATATCGCACACAAGGGATTTTCGCATGTAAAATTCCCTATGGAGTACTCCCACGTACAAATCAAACCCATAATAGCATAGTATGCATTCAATGAAATTAAACAGTATACTGTAACCTATATCCAGCGTTGTATTTACAAAATCTCTTTTTATTCGCGGCTCTCTTCTCTGCCACGGCACATTGTCAAATAATGCTGGAAAATAAACTTTTGCTACACTTCCCTCAACCCCCATAATCGTTGCTATATCCTTTGCATCAAAAACTTGCTTCGATCTGGAGTCTATAAATTCTATAGCCCTATTTCTCGCTGTAGTTTTCGTTCTTATTTTTTCCAATGTTGATTTTTGATTTAGCATTTTATTATAGATTATATGTTTGCCGATTTCCAAACTACTATAATCATATTGTTTCTTATGTAAAATCGTATTTCCTTCAGTTATACTCCCTATCACTTCATAGATTTTCATTGTGGCTGTCATGAAAAATATCACAAATTTGTATTCCCTTGCCTTTTTTAGAACCGGTGTTGTTATTGTTGTATTGCCAATTATAAATATCATTGCAATTCTATAAAATGTCGATTGATGTTTTATCTTTCCATCCTTATCTTTTACAACTATATTTTGATTTGACACAGATATTTTCTCTCCATCATTGGTAAAAACAAATAACACCTGCTTTTTCTCGAAATCTAATTTACTTATCATATTAAACTCCTATCACACAATGGTTCATAAATGCAGTTTGCACATTTATCTATATTTTGTGGTTTGAAATCTGCAATTTTAAATGTCTTCATTTCATTGATTATCTTCTCAAATTTATTCAGCATTTCCACATTTTCTTCCGGCATATCTATGCCGTATTTTTTATTATCACTTATGCTGTAAATTTGAAGTTTTTCAACGTTAAATCCCATTTCTCGCATAGCGAAATATTGTCCATATATTTGAAAAATCTGACCGTCAAATAGCTTATGTATTTTCTTTTTTCGTTCTATTAACATTTTATTCTTTCCATCAAATATATCTATTTTCCCAATCAAACCATATTTTTCACAGTAGATTTCCTTGTTGCAAATAACATCTTTCCTAGTTGAATAGGTGTCTTCATCTATCGAATTATGCACTGCTGTTCCAGAAATTTGATATTCTCCTTTTAGAAGTAAATCGCTCATATTTCCATACAACTTATGGAAATATATTGATAATGGGCAAAAAATGAAATCGTTTAAGGAACTAATTGAAATTAAACTGTCCATCTTATAATCCTCTCAAGCTACTATACGTGTTAATATGCGTGACCGCAGTCATCTGCTGCAGTCACATATTAACTTTTCAATACTGATTACCCTATCAATGTTTAAAATAAAGTCTTTTTTGGTAGTCATCCAACCACTCTGAGTCATTCATTTTGTATAGATTTATCTTTCCATCTTTATATTTTTCTGCTGTTTTCTCAATTTTGAATTTTCCCTTCAACGCTATATTATATGCACCATTTAAATCCGAATCCTTTGGAAGTCCCTCAAAATCATCCTTTGAGTTGAAAAATTTACCAGCACTGTTCTTAACAGGGGACAAAATAAAATCCTGATTCTCATTTTTGTTTCTCAATTTTGTTCTTTCTTTGAACCAACAATCTACAGTCCTTAACAGCTTCTTATTTTCTAATACTATTTCCCTCAATTCTTGGCTCTCTTTGTATTCAATATTTTCACTGTTGAATACTGCCTCTAATTTCTCTGTAACATTGACTATATCAATGCTTTTTCTATCGGAATTGAATATGAATTTTTCGCCTATCGTATATATCTCCCAGATATTATTCTTGAGTTCAAATATTCTCTCCATTTTGCTGAAGTCGATTTTAAATTTAAATCCTTCTTCCGGAGAAATGTATCTGAGAGACAATAATGAATCCTCCGTTATCACCTTAATCTTTCTTCCATTTTTCTTCTCCTTGAAGTTTCTCACAAAACCTGTAGCAGGATCAATCTGCGATGTCCAAAACGGGCTTATATAAAATATGATTCCGTTATGTCCCTTTAAATCTTTCTCTTCCTTAAATTCTCTTGTTAACTGTATTGGCTCTCTAATGGATCCTGGTCCCATTTGTATATTTTTTTCGACTAAAAAGCTGAGCTTGTTCATAAGCATCTTTTCAAATTTTTGATATATTGATTTTTCAATTTTCTGTCTGCTTCTCTTGAACCCTGTATTTAGACTCTCCATTATGATAATCGCATTTTCTTCGATAGCCATTTTTGCAACTTTATGTACCACGCCGGAAAGGTAGCCTTCCTTGAGATTTCTTATATTTGATATGCTCTTCCAGTTTTTCCTCTCTTCTTCTCTCGTTTTAGCCTTACTGCTAAGCTTTTCATTGTAGTCAACATTGATAATGCCTTTGCCATTTCTGTTTGTTTCAACTAAGTTTATATTTTCCTGATGCTCAATTTCCCCTTTGCTGTTTACGAGACATAAAGATATGAGATTTCTCTCTCCTCGGTCAACTCCAAGATATTTTATTTCTTTTGCATTTTCGCCATCTTTATTTTTAATTAAATGTTCTATAATTCTGCTGTTTAACTTGTTTTTACCGTTTTCAGCAACAAAGTTCATCTCTATCGGTACATGTAAAAAATACTTGTTCTCAAAGAATCTTTTGTCTTTTTTGATTTCATATTTCGCCCTGTTTATTTCTATTTGTTCGGTTTTAATTTCTATATCACCTTTATGACTCTTATTCCACTTTTTAACGCATATTTCTAAGTCTTTATCATATTTCTTATCTGTCTTTTTACATTCTTGTAAAATCTTACATATATCCATGTACAATTCTTCCGGAAGATTTTTATAGATTTTCTTTCCGTCCTTCTCTTGGCTAAAATAAGTTTTATTCACCAGATATTCTCCCTTTTTATGCGAAAACGAGTTTTTTTCACTCTTCTTTCTATAGAAAATTTCGGCGCCGCCACTTAATTTATGTATTGGATTTTCCAGATTTTCTTCGCTGAATATTTCCTTAAAGTATATTGTATGAAGATTTTCCTTTCCTCTGCTGTGTTCTGAAAAGTCCTTATTATATATTTGGAATAAATACAATTTACCTTCTTCCACTAACCTGTCAATTTTATTTTTTGATAGATTTACAAATTCTATTTTATACGCTGCTTTGTTTATATCATTATAAAATTCATCTAACGCCCTATATTCTTCAGATTTCTTCAGATGCGAAAAATCAAATATGCTGGTGCCTTTATATTTAGATAAAAAATCTTTTGAAAAATCTATCCATTTAGCCAGTGCCTCTTTATACACATCTAATTTATATTTATCATTCTCTTTTAACTTCTTTTCTTCACTTCCAATCCCCTCCAGCTCAGGATTTATCCATTTATTTCTTATAAACTTAGTTGTGAAAGTCTTGTCTTCATATACCTCCCCTTCTTTATCACAGTAGCTCGGATTGTATAGCTCATATAATTCTCTGCTGATTTTCAGCGGTTGTGTAAAATTGCCACCAGATAGTATGATTTCATTTTTCCCGTTTTTTTCGAACGCATTTTTTACTTCTTTAGTTGTAATTGAGCATTTAGGAATCATTTTCGCCGCATCCGGGAATAAGAAATATTCCATTTTTTCGTAGGTCTCTGCATCTTCTGAAATCATTTCTTCAAAGTCAATTTTTTCCTTCTTTTTCATAATCCCAAGGTAATACATATATTTGCCGTTTATTTTCCTTCTCAGGATTATTGTTAAATTTTCTCTTTCTTTGGATTTTGACCACCCACTACCTAACATCGGCGTGCTGAAATTCAGCTTAATTTTATCTTCAACGTCTTCCTTTTTAGTAATGTAATTCCTTGCTTTGTTGTATACCAAATTAACAGGACTTAAAATTTCCAGACTTTCTTGAAAACTTGTCTGATTATCATCGCCCAGTTTAAGCTCATGATGTGAAATAAACTTTAAAAGTTCATTAAAACTTTCTAACAACTGCTTTACAGATTCTTCATTTCTATCGTTTCCTTTGATCTTAGCCCCTCTGCTGATATTAGTAACATACTTTTCTTTTTCTTTTTGTGCAGTTTCAGCTTTTGCTATAGCCTCACTCTTTAGCCATAAAGTTACACTGTCATATTCATCTTCGGATATTGAGTTTTTAATCTCATACATCGAAATTTTGTTGCTTGCACTTTCTTCCAGCGATTTCTTGATTTTTTCTTTTTCTTTTTTACTTAATGATTTTTCACCTTTTTCTTGTTGATTTTCTCTTACTAATTTTTCTTCTATTTTTTGATTTAAGTAACTCCAATCTTTAAAAATTGCGTTGCTGATATTGTTTAGCAACTGTATCTTTATTGCAAAATTATTTTTCTCTATGCAATTGTTGTATAGAGATTCGATGCTCTCAGTGAATTTTTCAGGAATGGTCTCAAGATAGCCATTGATGGTATCAAATAGTTCCTCATCATCTTTTATTATGTCCGGTACCCATGAAATTGTATTCTTAGGAGATAAAGGTTGCTTGTATAAGGCGGTAAATCTTTTGATCTTACTTACAGATTTTTGATTGTATTCATTTATAATTTCATTTAACCCTTGTATTTTTTTGCCACTCTCCTTTGTAAAACCACCTATCAGTGCATTATACCGTTCAATTCCATCTTCATCAATTAAATTATTGAAATTCTCCACTTTGAAAAACTCGTCTAAATCATCAACGCCAAACTCTTCGTTCTTTCTGATATTATCTCTAATTTCAGTTATTACCTTTTCGTTATTTATGATTTTTTTATAATTTTTTACTCCATCCAGAAATCTAGGGAAATTTTCATTAACAATTCGGTTTATCGCTGATACCCCTTTGCCTGTCTCCAAAAATATATTTTCTCTATTTTGAAAATAAGTGGTCAAATATGTTGAAAATCCCTTAAAGTGTTCTATTAATTGTCGCTCCCTATCGGTTATATCTTCATATTCCAACACTGCTTTTAAAAATTTTTCAGTGAACATATTTTTAGTGTTTTTCTTTATGTGTTCATTAAGTTTACCCGCAACCTTTTCCTTTTCTTCATTGATTATTTCTCTTCTATTTACAACATCGCTGTTTAAAGTAAGCGCATCAGCTAAATTTATCCAATCCGTTTCAAAATTCTTGAGTATACGAGTTAACATATCGTTATACTCCCTATCTAATACTTTTTTAAGCTCTTGATAATTCTCTTCTCTTATTCGATCCTCATTTAAAATATTATTTACTTTAATATATTCTAATGTTTCGCCAATTGGCTTCAACTCAAATCTCAATGTTTTTGATATAGGAAATTGGTTTGTGAAATTTTTTAGTGTTTTTTCTACAGTTTTGTTCATGTCTAACATCCTTTCTTTTTTTTGAGCATCTTTAGCTATTAGTTGACTTCTATTGCTGTTCTTGATATTATTATTTTTGTAATGGTTAGCAACGATTTGATTTCTGTATATCCTAAATGAGATCTTCTCGTTGCTTTTCTTTTCTTGTGACAATGCTATCATCTCCTTTCATTCTACGTACTCGCTTGATAACCATTTTTTTATATTTTTGCATATATCACCTCCTCGTTATTATTTTGGTGCTGTGTTATTACACCAATCATGATATCATAGTTAAAATCCCCTGTCAATACATTATCTTAAAATATTTTTTAGTGTTTTGTTTTTATTCAAGCTGCAAAAACTTAAGACTGAAAATTTAACACAGCACATCTACAATAGTAGAAATTATACTTTTCAGTCTTCAAGTGTATTCTATCATAAGAGTTTTTAAGACTCAAGAATTATTTTATATAAACACAAACCACACTTCCCTTTCAGCGGCTTTTATGCAACTTAAAACGGTTCCTTGCAAAATTCAAGGAACCGCTCACTTCATTTTATATTCTTTATCTTTTTAAAATCAGAGTTACGAAAAACTCGCTGTCTTCCACAAACTTTGCGCTTATGGTGTTGCTGCCGTCAAAGGAAAGAATCTGTCCCGGAACCACGTTGAACACATCCTTATCTCCGATGGTGACTTCCATATGCCCTTTCACGACAGTAAATAACACATTGGCTTCAGGATGATCGTGCTTTTCTACGGTTTCACCTTTTTTCCCCGCCTTTTTAACTACTGTATAGTCGCTTCCCTGTATCGCAACTCCTAAATTCTCCGCTACCTTTGCCATATTGATACCTCCATTTTCTTTTGTACGACTGTTCTCCTCATTTGAGTTTTGCTCATTTTTTTACCTGTTAGTATAGAGTATGTGCCCTTCTGTGGAACATCATTTCAGCTCTTCCAGAAATTTTGTGAATTCTCTCTGCAAAACTTCCATAGAAAATCCCGTTCTCTTTGAAACGTCCTTTACTGTGGCTACCTTTTTCATGAATTTAAACATGGGAGAGTTCATCATTTTAAACTTGTCAGACTTTGAAATCATATAATCCTTCAATGTCGGATAAGCATCTAAAATCGGTGCAATTTTCATTTCAGGTTTCAGCACTGTGATTTTTTCTGAGCTTTCCTCCGAATTATCATCGTCTTCTACTGCACTATCCGCCACCTGTTCTCCGCGGTCGTTGCCTTCTGTGCTGTCCTGTTGCCTGTTCTCAGCATCCCAATCTAAAAGAGTTTGGCTTCCTTGTAGATTTCTTATATGCGTGCAGTCTTGCATCATCTCCATTACGCCTTTAAACTTTCCGCTCTCATCTCTCACCGCAACGTACAGAATGTATATGAACACTTCCGGTTTATTGATCCAGAATTCGACTCTATCCTTTTCGCCGCTTCTGAATTTCTGAATTATTTCTTCCACGGTTTCAACCGAATTTTTCGGATGGCAGTTTTTGACATCTCTACCTATCACACCCTTGCTTCTCGGGAATACTCTGTGCTTTGTATCGCTGTAAAATGCAACCAGCTCGTTTTCATCCACATAGGATATATCCACAGGAAGGTGCTGAAACAGCAAATTTATTTGATTTAAGCTCAAAATTCCCTGTTTTACATTCATAGGTGTATCTTCAGTCCATCCACCTTGAACTCCATACTTTTCAAGCAGCTGTGACAACTCGTCTTTAAAACCGCTGAACTCGTTTCGTTCCGAGCCTCGCAATCCCTTATCATGCAATCTATCGAAACTTTTTTCGTAATCATCTTTTGGAGTGATCATACAGTATCCTATTTCCTTATCTCCCGAGATCATCTCCCTAAATTCATCTTCACTGATCAGCTCCAGTGAAGTGGGATAAAGAATGGTGTCTTCTTTTTCCATCAAGTCTAGAATATATCCCTTAAAATTATCAAAGGCCTCTTTAATGTGCTGTCTGTCATCATCGTCATTTGCCATTTGGGTTATGCTTGTGATTTTATCCCTAATCTCATTATCGTACAGCCACATAGTCTCTGTCGGTCTATCAAAACCTTTTCTTTCAAGAGCTGTATACAGCTGATTCTGTTTCCTGCTGAGATGTATTTTGAACTGATTTAATTTTTCAAATGCCTCATCCCATTGATTTTTAATATATTTCTTTGCCAATAAAACATCCAATTCCTCTATCACATTTCTGATGGCAACGTTCTCATCCACATAATTCTTGATGGGATGTCCGTCCGGCAAATCCGATAATTTAGGTTCCTCGATAATGACTCCATCATAAATAGCGAGCATTTGGGCAATATCCTCGGAAGCGCATTCATCTTCGACTTTTTCCTGGAAGTGCTGCTCTATGTATGCCAGTTCGGCAGGGGTCAGGCTGCCTACGTGAGCCTTCATCTGCGCATTGGCAAAATCCAAAGGAATCTCTCCCTTTATGTACGCCTCTCTTATTTCAAATGCTTCTTTTAACTTTTCTTCATTGAAATTAGTCATATAGTCTTTCATTTTTCTCCTCCCGGTTGAAACTCCTGTCACATCTCCCATAAAAATTCTCTTCACATTTCATTTTCCACTTCACATTTACTTTAAACGAAGTATCTGCAAATTCACCAGTCTACTGTTTCGGTTTTTCTCATTTTTCATCTGCGGTTTCATCCACAGCTGTTTACCCGTTCACGTAATGACCTTCTTCGGGAATTAAGATTTATCACTTTTTGAATTCAAGTTTCAATATTCTTTAGAATTTTTTAGTTATACTCTCATCTATACAAAAATACAGAGGGCTATTAGGCCCTCTGTACTCATATTCGGATGCGATATTTAAAATTTGGTACTGTCGTTTAATATCGCATCCTTTTCAATACTACTAACTTCAACACTTTTGACTCATCGACTTAATTATATCATAAGTTATGAAAATTTATGCGAATTTATATATTCTTTTATAATTATTTGCCGAAGAACAGTTCCATGTCATCTTCAACGGTGCCGATTCCTGCGATGCCGAAGTTCTCAACCAAAACATTTGCAACGTTTGGTGATAGGAATGCCGGTAATGTCGGGCCTAGGTGAATGTTCTTCACTCCTAGATATAGAAGTGCTAACAATACTATTACCGCTTTCTGTTCATACCATGCAATATTGTAAATGATCGGCAGATCATTTATGTCATCCAATCCAAATACCTCTTTTAATTTTAGCGCTATAACTGCCAGAGAGTATGAGTCATTACATTGTCCTGCATCTAAAACTCTCGGAATTCCCCCTATATCGCCTAAATCCAATTTGTTGTATTTGTACTTCGCACAACCTGCTGTCAGAATTACCGTATCTGTCGGAAGTGCTTTTGCAAAATCTGTGTAGTAGTCTCTCTTCTTTGATCTGCCGTCACAACCTGCCATTACCACAAACTTCTTAATCGCTCCGCTCTTTACCGCATCTACAACCTTATCTGCCAAAGCGAGAACTTGATTGTGTGCAAATCCTCCAACGATTTGCCCCTGTTCTATTTCTGTAGGTGGTTGGCATTTTTTAGCCATTTCTATAATTTCTGTAAAGTCTTTTTCTTCGCCGATATCTCCTGCTATGTGCTTACATCCCTCAAATCCTGCTGAACCTGTTGTAAACAGTCTGTCTTTGTAGCTGGCTTTTGGCGGAACGATACAGTTTGTAGTCATCAAAATAGGTCCGTTGAAAGTTTCAAACTCTTCTTTTTGCTTCCACCAAGCATTTCCGTAGTTTCCTACAAAGTGGTCATACTTTTTAAATGCCGGATAATAATGTGCAGGTAGCATTTCTGAGTGAGTATATATATCTACTCCTTGTCCTTCACTTTGTTTCAGCAACATTTCCATGTCTCTCAAATCGTGACCTGATACCAAAATCCCTGGTCTATTTCCTACGCCGATATTTACGGTGGTAATTTCAGGATTTCCGTAAGTTTCAGTATTTGCTGCATCTAACAGTGCCATTCCCTGAACTCCGTACTCGCCGGTTTTCAGCGTCAATGCAACCAACTCATCTACAGTTAAATTATCATTTAGAGTCGCTGCAAGTGCTTCCTGTAAAAATGCATCCACTTCTTCATTGTCATGTAACAGCGCATTTGCATGCTTTGAGTAAGCTGACAGTCCTTTCAGTCCATAGATGATAAGTTCTCTAAGACTTCTTATGTCTTCATTCTCAGTTGCAAGCACACCTACTTCTTTCGCCTTGCTTTCAAACTCTTCCTCGCTGCCGTTCCAGAAAGCCGCCTGCGGTAGCGCTTCTTTATCTTTAACTTCTTTCAGCAGCTCTTCCTTTGCTGCCAGCGTTTCTCTAATTCTGCTGATGATGGCTTCATTGTCGAAGTTAGCGTTAGTAATAGTAATGAATAAATTCAAAGTCGCTCTGTGATTTATTTCCTTTGGAATTGATTTCCCTTCTTTTCTGAGCTGTGTAGTAACAGCTGACAACCCTTTTGTAGTAAATACTAACAAGTCCTGCATCGCTGCAATTTCCGGAGTCTTGCCACACACTCCCATTTTGGTGCATCCTGTGCAACCTGCCGTTTCCTGACACTGATAACAAAACATCTTATTTTCCATCTGACTCTTCCTCCTTGAATTCACTATATTTTCCAAATATTTTTCAGTCGTTATTGACTTGTTGGACACATTATACTATACTTCAAATTACAATTATGTTGTTAAAACAACAAAAAAGGGAGAAAGTTATGTATGAAAATTTTCTAATTAAAACTCCTCTATTTGCAGGAATATCCATTGAAGAAATAGCTGCATTAGGTCCTTGTCTGAAATTAACTGAAAATACTTATGACAAGGGGAAGTACATCTATCGTGCCGGCGATAAAGTTTCGGATATCGGCATAGTGTTGGTAGGAAGCGTTTCCATAGAGCACAACGATGTCTGGGGAAATACCAGCATTATGGACAGCATCGGTCCGGGACAAGTTTTTGCAGAAACCTATGCTTGCGTGCCGAGCGTTCCCATAATGGTCGATGTGGTCGCAACTTCCCGTTCAAAGATACTCTTTCTCGATGCAGCTCACATACTGAACTTTTGCGCTAAAGGTTGTTCTCATCACATCAAACTTATTCACAATATGTTGTCAATAGCTTCTCAAAAAAACTTGAATTTATCGAGAAGAATCTTCCACACCGCTTCAAAGTCCGTTAGAAGCCGATTGATGTCCTACTTTTCGTTTCAGGCGACTCTCCAGGGAAGTTTAAAGTTCTCCATTCCGTTTGACAGGCAGCAGTTAGCCGATTATCTGAGCGTCAACAGGAGTGTGCTGTCAAACGAAATCAGCAAAATGCAAAAGGACGGGCTGATTAGAGTTTCTAAAAAGACTTTTGAAATACTGGATGCAAATATGATTTCCTGATAGAAAATTTTTCACATTTCAACTGATAAAAATTACATGTTCAAACATAAAATACATGTTTAGAACCGGCACTTAAATATTATGGAGGTGGATTTAATGGCAAGATATGAATTAGGAGCAATTTATAAAATAGATGGTGGAGAGAAAAGTTATTACGCACGCCTTCTGACAAGTGATGTCTACGGAGTATTTGAACCTGTTCTCGGAGAGATATGCCAAGCAACTTTTGAAAACACACCATATCGCCTCTACATTTCGACGGGTTCTTTCGCCGTAAAGAGAGGTTTCTGGGAAAAAGTTATCCCTTCACCGGATAAGACAGATGCTGAGAGATGGAGTGGACCGTCACATTTAATTGGATTTGCTCCATGGGATATCGAAAGTTCTCTGGAAAGGCGTAATTCATTTGATCGACACGGCTGCACCGAGATACTGAATAGAGAAGAGTATATCACCTACCTTAAGCTGGGCTATATGTCCAACATTCTACCTATGTATGAAAATATTCCGAAATTTCTCGACATATATTATGAAAATTGGCCGCAAAGCTATATTTACAGCTCCGTCTTGGGCGGCACTCACGAACACGAAAAAAAACAAATCTCAATTCTAAAAGAACTTGGATTTGATGTTTCACAATACGAATAGCATATATCTGAGCGAATCTAAAAATATGAATAAAATTCCATATCCTAAGATTCGCTCTATATTTTATAAAATACCAACCGACTGTTATCGGTTGACATGGTCTGAACAGCCTTTTATTGAGTCATTTCGATAAGCCTTTTCACAAAATCGCCGGAAGGATTGTTACGGATTTCCTCCTTGGTTCCATACTGCTCGATTTTCCCTTCACTCAGAACCAGTATGTGCGTAGCTAACTTAAACGCTTCGTGTATATCGTGGGTGATAAACACCACTGTGCAGTTGGTCTTCCTGTGAATGTCCTTCAAATCTTTTTGCAACTGATACCTGGTTATGGAATCCACTGCGCCGAACGGTTCATCCATGAGGAGAACATCGGGATTGTTGGCATACGCCCTGGCAATTCCCACTCTCTGTTGCTGTCCGCCGGACAGTTCATCGGGATAACGATATTTCATATTTTGGGGCAAGCCTACCAGCTCCATGGTTTCATCCACCGTTTTATCCAATTCCGCTTTGGACCTCTTATCCAAATTAGGAACGTATGAAATATTTTCAAAGACGCTCATATGAGGGAAGAGGCCGTTCCCCTGAATTGCATATCCTATTTTTCGTCTCAGCTCAATCAGATTTTCATCTTCAAGTCTTTTTTCTCCGATGAATACATCTCCCGAAGTCGGTTTAACCAATCCGTTGATCATCTTCATAATGGTCGTTTTGCCTGACCCGGAAGTTCCCACTATGCACAGAAAATCTCCCTGATCTATTTGCAAGTTGAAATCTTTTATCACATCCACCGAGCCGTATTTCTTTGTAACATTTTTAAATTCTACTGCTATCGTCATTTTTTCACCTTGATTATCCCCTTGCTTTGCAAGAATTCCATCGCCACTTCCCTAGGAGTTTTCTTTCCTCTTTCCACTTGATCATTTAATTTCGCCATGGTTTTCTCGTCTATTATTCCATCCAGACTGCCCAGCACTTTTGACAGCTCCGGATGTTCTTTCAATATATCTTTTCTCACGACCATTCCAGCCATATATGAAGGATAAAACTTTTTATCATCTTCAAGGACTTTAATCCTCGGATCTGACAGCTGTCCGTCCGTTGTAAACACAGTCATCACATCGATTTGCTTATTCAAAAGAGCCTTGTATTTAAGCCCGTTGTCCATATCCACTTTCTTTCGGAAGTTCAAGCCGTACGCCTTGCTCAAAGCGTTAAAGCCATCTTCTCTTTCAAAGAAATCGTATTCTGCACCAAAGGTCAATTTATCCGAAACTTTTGCCAGATCGCTGTAAGTTTTCAGATTGTATTTATCCGCTATTTCCTTTCTGACTCCCAAGCTGTACGTATCGTTAAAACCAAACATTCCCTTCCATGTTGCATCGTACTTTTCTTCATATTTTGCAACTAATTCCTTGAACATGCTTTCAGAATATTGTGCCTTTTCTTTCAAAACGATCTGCCATGCAGTACCTGTGTACTCAGGATACAGATGAAAATCTCCCTTTGTCAGTGCGGGATGTATATTGGATGTTCCACCCCCTACCCCGTGGGTGATTTTCACGGACAAATCGGTTTTATCTTCTATTAAAATTCCCACGATTTCTGCCAGCACCTGACTTTCTGTAGTCGGTTTTGATGCTATTTTAACAGTTTTTTTCATGTGGTTCATACTTCCCAAAACCGATACCGCCAGCAGTATGGCTGCCAAGAGAATCAGCAACCACTTACCTATTTTGCTCTTTTTACCTTTGCTAAAGGTCACCCTCTGAACAATTCCAAGCAATCCGTCCGATACCAGTGCGAGCAATGCGATCAAAATACTTCCTATGAGCAGTAAATTCGCATTATTTGTCGTTATTCCTCTGTATATTGCTACGCCAAGTCCGCCGGCACCTACGAAAGAGGCTATTCCTGCCAAGGCTATGGTCATAGTGACCATATTTCTGATAGCAGAAAATATCACTGGGAAAGCCAGCGGCAGCTTGACTTTATACATGGTCTGAAACTTGGTGCTTCCCATAGCTTCACTGGCTTCGACTATCTTTTCATCTATATTTACAATTCCGGTGTAGGTACTCCTCACAACGGGGAGCAAGGCGTATAGAGTCAACGCTATGATAGCCGTCTTGTTCCCTATTCCCGTAACTGATATCAACACCCCTAACAGCGCTATGGACGGAATCGTATATAAGACGTTTACGATTGATATGACGATTCCGGCTATTTTTCTCTTCTCGGAAATGACAACTCCAACGGCAACTCCCACGATAATGGCAATTGTGATCGCAACCATAGTTATAAATAGATGTTCTCCAACCAAACTCAGATAGAAGTTTTTATTTTGGAGAAAGTTTTCAATCAGGCTTTTCATTCTCTATTAGCCTCCTCTCAAATTCACACGAATTCCCAAATATTTTCTTGACTTTGAAAAGCGTTTTAAGACTTTTACTTCTGCGGATTATATAAAATTTCTTAGTATTCTGCTCGGGAAATTATAAATCATATATATGGTAATAATACCATCTTATGTTTTCACATAAACCTTTTTTATTGAAATTCCATCTTTTTGACACATTTTCTATAGTTCATCATCTCTATGAAACTTATCGATAATTTTTTTAACTGTACAAAAAAACAGTAAACCGTCGTTGATGTATCCCCTTTTTACCAAATTGTCCGGTGAATATGGTACATGTCATTTCGATCTACCGTTTCTTTAATATTCTATACTAATATAAATTTTATTTTCACTTATTGCTATATCTCCTTTTGATGGATACCGCAAGATGTTATGGCAACTTTCACTTTACCGTCTGTCTCTTATTGCAATAGCCCTTCGTGATTATTTCTCATCTCCATGAGAAGTTGTTATGAGCACATGCACCTTTATTTGATAATTTTGCAACTATTTCTCCATACTTAACTTTTTAAATGAAACATCATCTGAATTTACAGCCTAAATTCGATTTACATCTCCATATGTTCATCCAGTTCTACAATGTCCAAAATTGCTTGCCGATTCAATTGCATTTCAGCTAATGCGGAATTTCTCAAAAGTCGTCTATCTATTTGTATCTTTCCTACAACGTGAACAGGATTATTTCTCTCCTTAATCATACAAGTAACAAAGGGAGCCTCCATAACTATCAGCATACTTTCATAATCCACATAGTAGGGAGAACTGTCAAATACAGCAGGGGTTGTTATACCCAAGGCAATATTGATTCCGTAGAAATTGGCAACTGAATTATTTTGCTCATCTCCTCGTTTAAATTTTCTGTAGGCTGACAACACATCCATAGCTGTGTCCAAAGAAAGCCATTCGCCTGCATCCGCTTCATTTTTTCCGGTACATTTGACAAATACTACTCTGTGTCCCGGTACTTTTAATATATATGTTGTATACCAAAAAGGCTGTGGGTGTGGAATACTAATTCTCAAGTCTCCCTTTTTGATGAATAACTCCTTATTCTTGTAATATAAAACAGCATGTTCTTCATACAGCTCAATTTTTGCCTCTTCTTCCGTCCTGCTCCACCATTTCTTTGCAATCCATACCGGTAACAACATAGCGACGGGAATCAATGCGAATATCAAAACAACAGCGTGTTTAGGATGTTCTCTGAAATATGCCGGTCCCTGCTCCGGTCCTTCCGCAATGCCGGAAAATATGATAAATTCATATAAGATCAGCAATCCTAGAGTCACTCCGAGTACAACCATAATATACAACACTCCCGGTGAATATTTGTTATAGCGAAATCTTATTCTTCTCATAGTTTCCAATTCTCCTAACTCAATACTCTCTCAACACTTTTTCCAGATATTCCTTATATCTCATCTTTACGCTTTTCTTTTTATTATCATTGGAAGTGCAAGTTGATTCTGCCAAAACATCCTTCCTGGAGATATCTTCCGTGTCCACAATTTTTATCATCGTGCCGATACCTGTGAGCCAACCGAAAAACTGAGGGCTTACGGACACGTTTACACTAACTATGAAATGTTCCCTATCATGTCCCGAATTGACTATGTTTACGCCGTTGCCGAAACGATCCAATATTATTCCGATGGCATCATTTTTGCATTTCAAAGTAACCGTAGAATCTTCTCCTCCGTACATACCGAAAGTCTTCTTCATATACGTTTCTAAATTCCTATTTGAAAAGTTCTCTTCTCCCTTTCTCTCCGAGTCCATCAAGTCGATATCCGTGATTTTATCCACTCGATAATGCTTGATTTTCCCGGTTTTTTCTTCATATCCTACCAAATAATAATTTTCATCACTCCAGGTGAGTTCCCACGGGCTTACTACATATTTCATGCCTTTGTTCTTAGGCTTCAGCTTCTTTTCCAAAGTCCACTCGTTATATTTGAACGAAACTTCCTTGTTTTTTAAAATTGCCGTATGTATACAATCGACGTTATAATAGATGTTCTCATTGCCGGTTTTTACCGCATCTTGCAAATATATATCCCTGCTCAGCTGTTCCGCTTGCCCCTTACTCGTGAGACTTTTCAGCCTATTGATCAGATGTTCCGATTTCTTCGTAGTTATGAACTTGGATATCTTCACTGCATCCGTCAACAGTTTCAGTTCCGGAAGCTCCAAGTTTCTGCTGCCTATATACGATCCGCCTCCTTTACCTTTAACCTTAATGACATCTATCCCAAATTCCTGTAAAACTTTAATATCATCGTTAACGGTTTTAATGTTTGCATCAATGTTACAACTTTCCAAATATCTCAATATATCGTCAGCTGATCGAATATGCTCCTCATCGCTTTCTCTCATTAAAAATTCCATGACTCTAAGCATTCTAAGTTTATTGCTCATAGCGTTCAACCTCCCTGAGGATTTCCTCTCTTATTGTATTTTGATGATGTCTTTCTCAATACTATCTTACCATTTTAACCCATTAAATCAAAATCTTTTTATTGTGAATTCTCAAGCTTTTCTCATCGCTTCTTCTGTTTACAATCCTCGTTTATTATGTCTTGCCCTCTCTACAAGCGTCATTGCTCTTCCTTTTTCACATAGCTATCTTCAATGCTGCCCACTATTCCACAATCGGCAATGAATATTATCTTCCCTATGGCTACATCACCGATTTTATCGTAGAGCCTGCCTGCACTCATACACTCTCCCAGCACGGTGTAGTGGCTGTTTGCAACGTATCCGATCTTACCCAGCCCCTCAATTTTAACGGTAATTGCTTCATTATCGTGCTTATTGTCCACATCTTTTTCCAGAGTGACATTCATACCTTTTTCTAAAAATTTATCACCGTAATAATGATATAAGCCTGTTATTGTAAAATACATTCTGTTCATTTTCACTCTCCTCTTCGTATGATAATTACACGGTTTCACCTGATGTCATCTCTCCTGATAGTTTTCACTCCGATTTCCTGACAATCCGGATACCTTTGAATCAAATTAACTCTCTAGACAGACTCTACCACATTTACTATCCAAATTTTTCCCTATTTAAGATATTGTCAAAAATAACTGCACCGCTCTTCATCAAAATGTGCACCTTTCCTGTTACGGTTAAATCTCTATATGACCTAATTATATTCACACGAAAAAAGGATGATCATATAACAATATCACCCTTTCCGCAAAATCTGTCTAATTACGCTAAATTTATATCTTCTCCGGCGACAGCTCAATCGATATTGCGTCCTTACCGATACGCTTAACTTGTCTCTTCTCTGTAATATAAAGCTCACTGAAATTCTTTGATAACTTTAAACTCGTAGCTTACATCTGCATCACATATATGCTTCTTTGATTCTGAACAATCCATCCTTAAATATCAATCCGTCAGCTGTATAAAGTTCCTTTGGTATAGCTCTGCAAATCAAGTTGTGTTCTATGAGGAATTTCAGCATTTCGGCTTCTGTCACAGCCCGATATCCTAAACTCATCAATGTCCTTATGACCACGTCATCATAGGTTTTTAGAATACTGTTTTCATCTACGATGATTCCCCTTTCAAATCTTCTATCCACAATGTTCATATCGATGATTTTGAGGCTCGGTATATATCTTTCCACTACTTTTCTCAGCAAAAACGCATTCCACCGGTGTCCGATCTGTGGTAATTCCTCCGGAATTTTGAGGTTTATCATCGATATATACTCCAGCGGTTTCTCTTTTTGCATACACCCGCCTTCACTCCGTTTTTCAACTCCGCATTCACTGACAACTTTTTCCCGTTTTTCTCCCCTTGTCATTAGACTTCTAACCACCGTTTCAATTTGTACGAGCTCTTCCTTTCCTATTTTGAAATTATCATTTTTCATATACATGTCTTCGTTGAGTCTCATATAGTTTTGCTCAATCTCTGCAAAAACCGCACTGGTCGTCGCCGATGACCACCTCAATTTTTTTGCTAAATTTTGATAATCCCCGAGGGACAAGATAGCTGTATCTCCTATTAAATGAGGAACTACCGTCTTAAAAGATATATTTTCGATGAGCCCCTTTTCAAGGATATGCGGTCTCCTGAAGTCAAACTTGTTTCCGAGAAGTTTTTTGCACACGAAGTACAGGTTAATTGCAGCCTTTATTCTGTTTTTCTTCAAAAAATCCTCTCCGGTTTTCTTTACCTCTCCGAAAAGCAAGTTATCGCTGCAATAGCCCTTGTTCTCTTTTGCTATGCTCCTTACACTCTCTTCCAACAGATTTTTATCTTCTTTTGAAATGTCCATCAGAGATAAAGAATAATATCTATTGTAATCCCACTGTATTAACTCGGCATCCCTTTCAATTGCACCGAATATGACTATATCGGAAGCAAATCCCACCACATTTCTTTTCAGTTCTCTACGACTTGTGGGTCTTCCTGCCGATATGATATATTCCTTGATTCTTTCACTGTTGTCGTGTACTTCACAGTCTCCCCGTTTACTGAGGTAGTCTCTGTTGGTGAAATCATAATGCCCCTCAAAGTACAGTTTTAATACTCCATGTAGGAAGTTGTAATTGTCAATATTGCTCTTTTCTCTAATTTCCCCCTCATATTTTGTAAAAATCTCCGAATAATATACATTTTTTCCGTCGTAGTTTTCTATGAAGCCCCTTATGCTGTCCAAAAGCGATTCCTCAACTCGTATATTTGATTGTGCAGTCGCCTTTCCACGCCCTGATAGAACTAAAAATTCCGATAATCTCGCTCCAAAAGATCTTGTGCTGTCCGGAATTCCTATATCTCCATATTCGGTATTAGCGTACTCTCTGAGCTTATCCAAATCATTTTTATTGTATATTCTGATGCCTTCCGGGAATTTTTCCGCAATTACTTTACTGCATAAATATCCATACGACTGCTTTCCCTTCGCTAAAAAGTCCTTATATTTCTTGTAGCCCCGTTGTATCAGGAAAGTTTCAATTGAAGATTCATCCATATATCCGTATCCGTTTTCTTCCATCACCGATTTGAGTTCATCTATTTTTTTGCTCCACTCCATTCCTTCTCCGATAAAACTCTCAGCTATATTCAGGAGTTCCTCTTCAATTCCATCTCTTGACATTCGGCTTCTAACAAACACTTTCGCAAAGTCCAGATACACAAAATCATTGTTCATCTTGCACCACTGAACGAGAATTTTTCCGTAATGTTCATTTTCGTACAGATTCGTCAACTTTTTCTCCTGGATGCAGTCTGTGCTCACATTCAACAGGGGATCGATAACATAACTCTCATCATCTACGACCAGTTTTAAAACATGTATCATAAACACATCTATTTTCGACGCTAAATTTTTAATTTTCTGCCTTATGCGTTCCCTGGTCAATTGGTACTCTTTTCCCAGCTCCTGCAGAGTTTTTCCATCCATTCTTTTTTGAAAAATTGCGAAGTCTCTTTCATTTGTGAAGTTTTCAAGAGCATCTGCAAAAATCGTCACAAAATTTTTGCTCAGTGTTTTTTCAATGTTTCTAAACTCTTTCAGCTTTCTATTTTCCGTAATTCTACTAACTTCAAATTCGGAAATATTTTTCAAATCGCCTATTTGTACATATCCGTTTTCCACAAACCTGTTAATCATCTTCCGCCTTATCCCAAGACCTGATAATAGGCTGATATCCATTTCAGCAAGTTCGTCATTCACATTCTTAAACATCAATCCGTTCAAATTCTCATGGTGTTCAGATTTCGCAGTTTCATGGTTTTTTTGCCCATTTCCCAGCGTCTCGTCGTCCGTTTTGCTGATTAAATACGTTTCATATACGGCTCTTATATCTTCGAATTTCCCTTTTCCTATCCCTTTAACATTCAGCAGCTTAAAAAAATCAAATCCTCGAAGCTGCGACATATATGTAATTGACTCTTGTTGACAATACTCCAAAAATCGATTGAATTTATTTTCAAAATATACCTCTTCAATTTTATAATCCTCTTCATCGCAGCCGGTCAATTTGATTTCCTGCTTTTTATCCTTGAAGTCGGCTCGAATTTCTTCTTTGCCATATTCTCTGCGGTTTTCATTATGATCTTGTTCGCATTCACCTATTTCGTCCCCATTTATACCGCTTTTGGTTAAGGTATTTTGCGAGAAGGAATTTTCACCGGACTCTTTTTTATCGATTTCCTCTACTCTATGGTTTTTCAACTCAGACTTAATTTTATCGGATTTTTCAAAAAAAGATCTAAGTTTATCATAAATTTTCTTGTGAAACACTCGCTTTACCTCCCTTTTAAAATAATTTCTGTCCATTCTCTCTTTGCTAAATTCTATTTTCTATCATTTGGAAATATTATACATTTATTTAATGATACCATATTTTTTGCATATTTTTCTAATTTATCTCAATTTAAATTTGTATTTTATATAATTTCTTGTCAATTTAACATATCGAGAGCAATTTATGATCTTTTGATTGCCTAAAAAATTACAGCACACTTAAATTCGGTTATAAAAACCTAAAATAATTAAGTAAGCTGTAAAAATATTTGCTAAATCTTCAGATAGTCGAAACTCAAAATCATCTCCGTTCCCCTATCCTAAGTCTTTGATGTTGTGCAGAGATGATGTTTTACATCTTCTCTCACATCCATATTTAGCTCAACATATATCACTTATATGTCGTCGCGATCAACTCCGCTGTTAAATGCATTTTCCAATTGACTAGAAATCTGCGTCTTATCATTTTATTATTCCGTTCTCATTCATGGGCAATCACGTATTTTCTTGGACTTTCTATTCGACTTTATATTTTGCCCACTATGACAAAAGAACCGTTTCTTCATAATATTCGCAATGGACCAAAAATCATTTTATTGCATATCCTAAATAAAAAAGAAATTGCTCCCCTTCGGCATCTATGTGATATCCAAATAAAGGAGCAATTTCTTATCTCCGGCTACGAGGAGCCGGATTGATTAAGTATACTTCCTTAAGTATACACTAAATTTATCCTGTTGTGTAGGCGTATGCTCAAAAAAAACATTTTAAATTTCTGGAGTTTTCAAACATTTGTGACAAAACCCACACGGTTAACCCTTTATGCAATATTTCCATAATATTGCATATAAAAATTTTTCTAATTCTGACGTCATTCCAACTTTAAATAATACATTTCAACGCTTTTAGTAGTCTTTGATAGATATTCGTTAAGTTGTTTATTCATTAGTTATCATTAATTTATCTATCTCTGATAATTTGATCCAAATACATTTTATCAACGCTAATCCAATCAACAGCTGATTCTCCGTCTTCCAACTCATAATATCTAAAAATTAATTCATCTCTTGTCTGGTACAGCGTATTTATACCGCAACAATCACTATTGTGGGATATCCCTTCTATTGATAATTCATCAATCAACTCCAGTGTCTTCAAGCTGAATACGTACCACTTCCCTTCAGTAGTACAAAATATCCCAAATGAACCATTGATCATCCACACATTTGACAAAACATCATTTTCAAATATCGAATACGTTTTTATCGACTCTATTTGGAAATCATTACTGGATATTTTATAAAAATCAGCTGTGTAAAAATCCACTGCCAAGGCAGATTTGTTGAAAGTAAAAATATAGGTCAGATTTTTAGGAAATTTATGCACTATTCTCAATTTATTTTGAATAAATGCAATGCAAAAGTCCTGAGAACCGTCTTGTCCTGCTGTCAATGAAACAATTACCATATTTTCATCGGCTAAATTCACAAATGATACGTCCGAATGCCAAAAGTCATCTTTCAATTCTATATGAGAGCTTTTTCCCTCTTCATCTGAAACCGTGATACGTATGTATTCGTCATTCATTCTGTGTGCAAGCCAAATAAATTTATTATTGTATGACTTATGCCACCCAATAAAATTATCTCCTTTGACTAAATTAGGCTCATTTTCCGCATTATATTTTTCAGTCTCTTCAACAAAAAAATTTTTATTATTTCTTCTATAATTTCCAATGTGAATCATATAAAATACTCCTCAATGAATTCTATAATGCCACCTGTTTCAGATCGCTTCTAAAAATTCTTTAATTCATCAAATAAGTTCAACAATTGCTCTTTATCGACTTTCAAGTCCCCCGGTAGTAGGTCTAACATTTCATCAAGCGCGGTATAGATATCCTCTCGCTCAACGGTATAGATAAAGCAGTTTCGCTTATCCATCTTATTGAATCCCTCGGTATACTCCCTTACCAAAGTTTCAGCACTTGTCATAGCGTCTTTATCGGAACCTTCTGCAATCTTGACGATTCCCGCTCTTATCTTTCTATATAGAGTGGCCGCTTTTTTTGCATTGGCAGGTGTAATATTCTCCTGTCCGTCCCATGAACGAAACGGATTATCAAGGTTCTGAGCAAGCCATTCCGGTTTTCTCGGCTTTCTAATCCAAAGATTAAGTCCTTCTTCTTTTCGCTTTTTATAGAGTTTCTTCGTCATTTTTGCAGCATCCTCAGGCAAGCTGTCCATCCAAAACATATGCAAATTCGGAAGCCTGTCCGTGTTTGGAATATCCTCTGCAGTAAAACCGAACAAGTCCATTGTTGTAAAAACTTCCAACTGCTGAAACTCCGGCAACTTATCAAAATGAACAAGATTTCCCGGTTTTCCCCACAATCTTAACTCTGTAAGTTTTGGATATGTCATTAAAATCTCCTCAATATCAAGCTCTGTTATATTGATAACATGTAATTTCCCTAAAGCTTCCAAGCCTTTTAACTTAGGAATCACTTTATCACAATGTAACAGCAAGGTCTCTTCATTTCCATTCGCCTGTATGTTGCAATCTTTCCTTACTTCTCCCAATAAAATAAGCTGCTCCAAACCGTCATTTAAGATAAGTTCTTCTACCCCTGTCATATCAACAGAAAGCATACTCACTGATGTTTTTGAGAAATCCAGTTTTGTTTGTTCATGGTTTTCAAGAACCAGTTCATCAATAAAAGGAGTTGATTGTAAATACTCGTATAAATTTTTGTGCCATTTGTTTAATGTTAGATGAGACAAGCAAGGAAAAACCTTTAATTCCATCGCATCTTCAAAAGGTTTCCACTCATCATTTAAACGGTGCTTGGAAATGCCACACCCCTCTCCTGCAAAGATGACTTTTTCTTCGCTCTTATCCGCTTCCTTAAATGCATCTCTCTGTTCTTTCGATATTTCCTGCCATTTAAGCTGTCTGTAGACCTCATAACCGTTTCCCCATGTTGCATATGAATTTGTACTCTCATCCGTTAAGGGAGTAACATTTCCAACGAAAGTATAGTTTGTCGGTACATTCACATCTACATTCGATAGATGTATCCCTCGGTTCCAGTACATAAAGTCCTTATAAAGCGGTTTTATGGAAGATAATTCCTCCTCTTTCAGAGGCTGATCTCCCATCCAATCCAACGAAAGAATTACCGCCTTGGACTCCTTATCATCTTCTTCTATCTTTGTTATTTGACAGGCGGTATATTTCTTTAAGTATTTATTATAGACGCAGTACACATCTCCCGCTTTTGCTATCATATCAATCCCTCCTTATATTTTGTGTATTCACTCCAATATTTCAGCTAAACTATCAGTTCCATGCTTCGCCAATACGCCGGATGCATATCCCAAGAATCTAAGCATCTGAATACTATTTATCACATGTAATTTATCAATCTATATCACATCATACCTATAATAATCCTTCGTTCCAATGCCAATTGTATCCCAGCGTTTGCTTTTATCATTTTTACGCCAAAGACCTATACTTATATTAAAAAAAGAATAACAGCAATTTGCTTCACTGTCATCAATCTCATCGTCATGCTCAGTAATTATTTCAATCAATTTGTCAGCATCTATTTCAAACGCCGATAGCCCATAAATATATGGTTTAAGAGAACCATCGTTTCCAGCGAGAAACTCAATGAACTCGAGGAAACCATTTTCATCAAAATCCAATCCCAATTCGCTATTAAAATAATAATGCCTATAAGATTTTGAGCCGTATTGCTCGAAGATTCTATCCGGTATCCCAATCAGTTCTTGTACCTGTTCTGAATTCATTCCAAATATAATTTCCTTGTCGTCAATTTGTATTTTCTCAAGGGGAAATATTTCAACTCTCATCTTATGTTCTCCAAACAATAATTTAAATCACTAAATGTTGATGTCAGAAATATCAAACTCGCCTGACGTCTGCTTTGATAATAAGGGCTCTTATGTCGGCTAATCCAGAATTTTCCTCTGAATCCACACCCTTACTTTTATATTATATCATATGAGCAAACTCAAATATATCATTCTCATTATTTTTGTATTTTATAGATAAGAAATGTACAGCATATTCTATTTTTGCTTTTTCATCACATATAATTATCGGTGCGTAATTCTTAGTTTAATAAATTGGCATTTTTTTTACTTGTCTATGGTACTGTATTTCATTTTGACCAACTTATTTACTAACAGTTTCCTTGATAATCTTCACTTTAATAATCTCCAGTAACAATATCAAATTTATCATAGATTATATCTTTTCCTTTTATGGAGTCCAGCTTATAGTGGCCCTTATTGAATTTAAGTCGCTTTTCATAATTACCTCTATTTTTATTCTTCACATTTTCTATTTTACAATCCATTGTTACAGCCAGTTCCTTATGATAGGTCAAAACAACTCTATATTTTGAATCATTTATCTTAATAATTTCATACTTCCTAATATTGCTAGGGTCACTCCCTGTTGTCACTCCAACCAAAAGCACATACATAAAAATAATTGCGCCGCTCAGAAAAATAAATAAGCCATACACATTCGATGTTTTTCTGTTTTTTCCTGCTAAATTGTTCTCTACTGTTTCATTTTCTTTTCTATCATTTCCAAAGTAAAACTCTGCTCTAAACATGTATACGTACATAATAAACGATGCTATACTTATTGCAATGCAAATTATAAGTGGGATCCAGCCGAATTCTATTATTTTCAATCTATTATCGAGATACTTATCACAAAATTCTGATATCACCATAAAATTCATAAAAACTATCAGAATCGAGTATATAATACTGGGAATCATGTTAACTTTACCTTTTTCAAACCGTCTTATTAAAATTGGGGAACATAATATTAATCCTACTATTGAAACATATATTAACTTAATAATAATGCTCTCTTGATTTCCCTCAGAAAAATAAAACCTCGGTATTCCATAAAATACTTCTGCATCTCTGGCATATGAATAATTACCGCTTTTATTGACCCATAGAAAAATCACCTGAACAATAGGCAATATTATGGATATCCATGTAATACATTTCCATAAGGTAGATTTCTTTAGTTTATTTATCATATTCACTCCTTTGCAATTAACTGCCTTTTAATATATTTTGTCTTCCCCTAAAAAAATATAGCTGCTCGATTTTGTACCTTACAGCTATAGTATATCCTTTTTTCTCGGAGAGCGGTCGCACTGAAAGCGACATTTAATTTTCATCAAGCTCCAATCAAGCTCTGGTCAAATGCAAACAACGCTTCATTGATCTCATAAACATTGTGATTGCCGTGTTCAACAAAATATTCCACAATGATATCAAATTTGCTCGAATGAGATAATGTAAAGCCTGCTTTGTCAAGCATGTCCTGCATTTCCTCAATGGGCAATTCCAGAGCCAGTGCAAACGCCAGCACTGTCGATTTAGATGGCTTATAGAATTTATTTGATCGAATCTTGGAGAAGAGTTTGCGATCGATGTTAGCTTTTTTGTAACACTGTGAGTCCGTCATGCCACATTCGTCTATCTTCCGCATCAACATCTCCGAAAAGCTCTCATCAATGTGACTCAATGCTTCTTCCAGGGATTTGTTTCTGACAGATTTGTGCATTGTCTCCTTAGGCATTGATACCTGAATTTTTCCGAAGTAGCCAGCTTCAGCTGCTTTCGCTACACAATCTCTCTCCGTTTGGTGATCGATACGTTCTTCCACATACCGATCATCTATGTAAGCCATGATATCTGAAAACAACTTTTCACCGATATTATATGCCTGACGGTCAAAGATTACGATGTAAACCATCATCTCGTTTTCTAACAGAAATGCACCGATGGTATCCACTGCAACTTTCAGCGCCTGATCCTTGGGATATCCGTAAATGCCGGAAGAAATCAGAGGGAACGCGATTGAATCACAGCCATATTTCTTTGCCAGATTTAGCGATATCCGATAGCAGGATTCCAAGAGCTCCTTTTCCTGATGTCTTCCGTCTTTCCACCGTGGACCAACTGCATGAATGACGTATTTGCAAGGAAGACGATGTCCCTTTGTGATTTTTGCACTTCCCGTTTCACAGCCACGAAGTGCCTTACATTCTTCAAGCAGCTCCGGACCGGCAGCACGATGAATACAACCATCTACACCACCACCGCCCAAGAGGGAAGTGTTTGCGGCGTTGACGATGGCATCAACGCTCATTTTTGTAATATCATTTCTTACAATTTTTAATGGCATAATGTTCGCCTCCTATTTACTTACATGGTATCGATTAAATTTTGTCTCCGGTGAGAATTCCTTCTATGAGCAATAGAGAATGAACATAATCACGACTTTTCAGTTATATTCTGATATTTTCTCAATCATCCTCCATTTAAAATCTTGTCATATAAACTTCTTAAACCAATTATCTAAGAAAATCATCTGCTCTCGTGTATGAAACCAGTGCTCGCCGTTCTCCATAACCGTTAAGTCTGCATTTATTTTGTTCGCAAAATCACTGATTATTTTAAAAGGGGTTATGACATCATTTTTGCCGTAAAGTATACTGCTCGGGACATTCCACGTTATGGGATTGTTCCTAACATAGGAAAGATATTCCCATGATAAAAGTTCACCAAATGGTGTGCTTATTACTTTCTTCAGCTTAAGCTCTTCCTCAGACACGCCTGCTCTTTTCATCATATTCAAAATCAAATTTTCCATATCTACGATAGGTGAAATAAACATTGCTTTCTTAATGAAGTTTTCGGATAAAGATATTAAGGAAAAATACGCTCCTATACTATTCCCAATCAATACAATTTCATTATATTTCGAAGCAATATCAGCGAAATACTTTTGGAATTCCGCCTCGGCTTCCCACGGTAATTGCGATTTGTAGTCAAAACCAATAATTCTATATTCATCATTTAAAAATTTTTTATAGTGGTCAGCTTCATTTGAATTTCCATCTTTTCCATGTATGTATATCACTGCATTTTTCATTTAATTGATCTCCATAATTTCGAATATATCAACCACTATTTCCACAAAATCCTACCGGAAGTTCTAGTGCATTCTTTTTTCTTTTTTAACATAATAGCGCTCTTATATCCCTAATCAGTCCGGTTTTTATTCGTATCTCACTCTATTTACTTTTCATCATATATCGGTGGAACAGTAAAAAAACTATCATCTATCTTTATATTGGCATAGAGTATTTCATCTTTATAACAATATCCTTCAAATGGCGGATATTTGTTCAAATTCCTCAATATCTCATCAGGTAAATGCCTGAAATCATAATCCCTCAATGCTCCTGCTCCAATCAATTTGTTCGTCCTGTAAGCACTGATTTCTTTCGCATATTTTTGATAAAATTCTTCTTGAGAGTCTTCATAAAGTGCTATATCCTCTTGATCTATGACATAATATCGATCATAACCTGCAACCCACGAAATATGAACGCAAAGTAAATAGCGATCTATTTCCGGACAATATCCTATTGCAAAAAATCGCTCTCTATCGATTTTTTGTTTCTCTATGGTTATTTTTTTTATAGGCAAACCCATATAAACTCCTTTCTACAATAAGGTCTACTTTAATTTCCATCATTCTCAAAAAATAAACTTCCAGATTCTCACCGCTTTCATGTCCAATTGGAAGTACACTCATGAAAACCGTATAAAAGTTTTTCATTTTATCATATCTCCAACTTTATAATGTACTCCCTGTGACAGGTTCTCAATAATCAATTTAATATATAAAATCATTGTGCTTCTCTAGGAATTATTCCTTCAACTTTTTTATGACCTTAAAAACTTCAAGGAATATTTGCAGCTGTTGATTTTTCTCTAAAATCGAATACATCTTTATCATTGGTATCGATGCTCTTCGATATGACACACCCGGCTTTGATTGATATCATCCTGCAGAAACGGTATAAAATCAATGATTCGGTTATCGATGATTTTCTATCTTCAAGCGTTAGGGGTTGCTCTTTCACGATTGAGCATTATGCGATAGAGTCGGTTGTATTCATAGCAATCTTCCCTATAGATTTGTTTTTCAGCTCAATTTAATCAACAAATTGTCTACCCTGAATCCTTTTTAATTTAACAATTCAAACTCATTTTACAATCTGCCTTTTCTGGAAAATGAATTATGTTTATAGAAGTTCTTTTTCAATATCTCAGCAGTTAACGCATATAGAAACGAAACACCGAGTAGAGCCGACAACACTTTAGCAGGTAGAGCAATCAATCCCAGATATGAATTTATCGGGCTATACACGATAGCAAGCAGAACTGCGGCTATGCATACTATGGCAATCACCAATTTATTGCTCGGCTTACTGGATAAAACCGGTCTCGCCGTTCTAACTATGAGCATTACTACCATAGCGGAAATAATGGACTCCAACATCCAGCCCGTCTGAAACAATGCTTCATCAGCCTTGAAAATAAAAAGCAATAACGCAAAAGTTATGTAGTCGAATACCGAAGAAGTAATCCCGAATAAAATCATAAACTTCCTTATAAACTTCGTATCCCATTTAACGGGTCTCTTTAGCCAGTCTTCATCAACTGAATCCGAAGCAATTTGGAGTGACGGAAAATCCGTCAGCAAATTTGTCAAGAGGATTTGCTTGGGCAATAGAGGTAAAAAATTCAGAAATAAGCTTGCCCCTGCCATCGAAAACATATTGCCGAAGTTTGCGCTCGTAGCCACAAATATGTATTTTAAAGTGTTAATAAAAGTCCTTCTGCCTTCGTTTATGCCTGATATCAACACCTTTAAACTATTTTGTAACAGCACTATGGAAGCTGCATCTTTCGCTGTATCAGCAGCAGTGTTTACAGATATCCCGACATCCGCCTGCTTTATGGCAGGAGAATCATTTATACCATCTCCCATATATCCCACTATTTCACCAGCCTGCTTGTATGCTATAATTATTTTTTCTTTTTGATTTGGGCTTATTTCTGCAAAAATATCCACATCTAAAACTTTCTTGTTAAGCTGGCTCGGAGAATATGAATCCAATTCCTCTCCCAATAAAACTCTTTCGGGATCAAGTCCTATTTGACTGCCTATATTTTTAGCTATGAGACAGTTATCTCCTGTAATCATTTTTAGAGAAACTCCCAATCTGTTCATCTCAGCAACAACATCTTTTATATCATCTTTCAATGGGTCTATAAATAGTAATAGCCCCACAAAGACCATATCTTCAGCTTTTTGTTTTTGAATATCTGTCTCATCTTCTATGGATTTATAGGCAAGTCCTAAAACTCTATAGCCCTTACTTGAATACTTCTCAAATAAATCCAGTATCCGCGTCTTAATCTCTTCGATGTTTCCACCGATCTTATCCGCTCTTTCATAGGTTTTGCATGCATTAAGTACACTTGTTAATGCCCCCTTTGTAACCATTATATTTCTGCCCAAAAAGTCCGGCTCGGTTCTTACCAGAACACTCAAAAGCTTACCTTCAAAAGAGTACGGTATCTCAAATAATTTTTCATAATTGGAAAAATCATCTGTATTCGCTTCTAAAATAGCCTGATCAATAGGGTTTGCATATCCTTCCTGGAAATATGAATTTATCGCTGCCAACTTGCTTGCAGTATCCGAGATTTCACCGTCACAATCTAAAGCTGAATCCAGCTTCACCTTTCCTTGAGTTATAGTTCCCGTTTTGTCAGAACACATTACAGTCATCGAACCGAAGTTTTCAATAGCATTCAATTTTTTTACTATGACGCCTTGCTCCGACATTCTCTTAGCACCCTGTGATAAATTTACGCTTATAATCGCCGGTAGCATTTGAGGGGTTAAACCTACTGAAAGAGCCAGAGCGAACATAAAAGATTCTAAAAACGGCTTATTTAAAATTATGTTAAATAGGAATATGAGACCGATCAATAAAGTTGTAACATGGAGTATTAAATTGCCGAAATCTTTTATGCCTTTTTCAAAATCCGTGTCAGAGTCCTTTTCATTTAAAGATGCGGTAATTTTCCCAAACTCTGAATCTTTAGCTAGGTTCACTATTACCGCCTTTCCCGATCCGCCTATAACATGGGTCCCCATCCAAAGTGAATTTTTTCTATTGGAAAGACCTGTATCGGCTGATAGTTTTTCCGGAGTCTTTTCAATGGGGAAGGTTTCACCGGTCAAACTCGATTCGTCCATAGAAAGGGAATTCTCTTCTATAAGCAGACAATCTGCGGGGATCATGTCTCCCGTTTTGACGTTTATGATATCTCCTACTGTCAGCATCGCATTATCTATTTCCTTAAACTTTCCATCTCTTAAAACTGATGATTTTACACTCACCGAAGATAGGAGTTTTTTTACTGCATTATCAGCCTTGCTTTCATGACTGTAACTTAAAAATGCAGAGATCATAATAATGACTAAAATGATAATGCCGTCAGAATAATCCTTCAAAAATATGGACAGGACCGCCGCAAAAATCAATATCATGATTATAGGATTTTTAAATTGATTTATGAACATCTCCAGCTTTGAAGACGATTTCTTTTCTTCAAAAATATTCTGTCCATATTCATCCATTCTTTCTTCTGCTTCCCTGCTTGATAATCCATCTTTATCGGTATTCAGTTGTTTTAATATATCATCTATCTCGTAAGACCAGAATTCTTTCATAATCTCCTCCTCGCTATATTTAAAGTATATTGCTAAAATGGGCATATTACAATAGGCTTTTACAAACAACCGTTATTAAACCCTTATAAAATCCGTCGGCTTCGACATGGATGATATGATCTGCATCCGATCAATGTCCAAGATGTGCGATGGCTCTGTGTAAGCATATACCAAAAGTTTGAATTTTTAAGCTTCAGAAGAAAGTATCCCTCCTATGCTCATATCCGTTTGAAGGTTATGTTTTCCCCATATCTAAATCCTAGGATAAGAGCAAAGATATTTTTATGTTTTTTGATATTGATTTGATAAAATCAAAGTGCTAAAATTACAAAGTGAGCTAGTATCGTCTAACTTACTTGATGTATGTATATTTTTACTAAGGTTAATCACGATTAGGGAGGAGAGATAATGAGTTATATCAAGAAAAAAGGCATCGCAATAGCGTTGTCGCTGGTCTTGAGTATTGTATTTTGCGGAATTAACACAGTTTCTGCCGCCAGTAGAACACAGGAGGTATATAAGCCTTACGATGTTACGGTGAAGTCCGGAAGCAGTGCATACGGATTTACCGACGGCGATAAGTGGAGCGCGGTGTATGAGAAGATTACGGGAAGCGCCGGAACAAAACAACAGAATATATGGTATTCGCCAGACGGTTCACATTATTACTCAGTTGAAACGAGCAAGGCGTATAAGTCCGGCATCGGATATGTCTATACGTTCAAGGCAAACGGGAAGGTTCTGTATGAAGGCGAAAACGGCAGGATGGATGCAGCTACGATTGCTAAGCTGTATGACGGTAAATTGATAAAAACCATCTATAGCGGAAAGGAAACCGTCAACGGCAAGACTTTTGACGGACCTGTAGAGGTTGAAGCAGGTGCAAATATTTCTTTTGAAAATTGCAAGTTCAATGCAGGATTGGAGACTTTCGGCGTTTCAAATGTTTCGAATAGTACTTTTACGGATTGTACCGCAGTTAATAAAGGAAATGGCTTAACATACATATCAGATACATATTTCGGTCATGTCGCACGCTCATCCGGCCTTTACGGACAGACATCATCTGTGGTAGGAGTCAAGATAAAGAGCAACCGCGTTTCTGATGCTATAAAGGGCAAATCATACAGTGAATCGCTAAATTTCCCTGATTTCCCTTACACTTACTATCCAAGCACATTTGAACAGAAAGTCACAAAGCAGATGCATTACGATAAAATCAACATTGTAGGCGCTCTTCCTGATGGGCTTTCTGCAGAAGATGCAAAGTATGATAAAAATGCACATAATACAGTTGTCAACATCAAAGGAATTCCTTCAAAAGCAGGTGCTGACCAGAGATTCAGCGTTCATTTTCAGGAAGGCATATCCAAGCTTGACATCACAGTGCCGATGTTGATAAATGTCAACACATACAACTTGGAGTATAAGGTGACAGGCGACTCTCCTGCAGGGTTCACTACTCCGAATAGAGTAACCGGCTTGGGGCATGATGATGTTGTTACTCTAAATGAGGCTCCGAAGAAAGTCGTTGCACAAAAGAATGGAGAAAACGGCGTATGGGAATTTATCGGATGGTCTACAGATAAGGACAATATTGATTCCAGCATAGTAACATCTGTAAAGATGACAAAAGATACGGTAGTGTACGGCAAGTGGAAGTTCACACCTATGAATAAACTATACGTGACCAAAAAGTGGGAAGGAAAGAAGCAGGACGAAGCACATTTCATAGTTGAGAAAACGGTTAACGGCAAGGCTTCAATAATAAATCGAAAAGACGGTAACGGTAATTACATACCGCATAAGGTGGTTAACGGCAAGACAGAGATCATCGAAGTTGAAAACGAAAATGATGCAAGCTATAGAATTATCGAAACTGACAGTACCGGTAAAATGGTGAAAAATAATGAAATTACTATCAATGGTACCAAATATGCCGTAAGTTACAAAATGGAAAACGGCGATAAGTTTGAGATGCTAAATAAAGAGGTTGTCGATCAAGGCGGTGCTCTACCGGGCAAGCAGACACCGGATAAAAAAGTACCGGACAAAAAAGCACCGAACAAACATACATCGAAAAAGCAATTACCTAAAACAGGAGATGACAGTGCTATTTGGCAATATATGCTGTTCTTGGGCAGTGCTTCTGCAATTATTTGCTGCATTGTCAGCAGGCGAAAAATAGACTAAACTTAATAGAATACAAATGAGGGAACCGATATTCTATCGACCGGTTTCCTCTGTACAATAAAACTGACCCCTAAAAGTTAGCTTCCCGGTATAACTTTTGGGGGTCAGTTCATTTCTCCTTTCTATGCAGAATCTATAATTATATATTCTTCTTTTTCATATGTGTGTAGAAATCTACACCTTTACTATTAGTTGTACAATTCAGTGTGATAAGTGAAAATGAGTATCGCTTATAAGCATTGAGTTTTCAATAAAAAATTAACTTGTAAAACTCAATTTCACGAGTTAATTTTAACATTCAGCTTTTCTAAAATTATTCTTCATATCTTCTCTGCCGACATCTCCATACATTTCCTGAAGATCAAGCATTATAAAATCAATTGTTTTATCAAATCATCTCCATAATTTTTTGACAGTAACTATTATTTCTTCTCTAAGCCTGCTCATTACACATACTTCCTTATTACAAATCTCCCTAAGTTCCTCAAGCATAGTCTGTAAAATGCTAGCAATTCTCAAATTTTGCCCAATCATCAACTGATTCAATAACCGGTATCCAACTGTCTATTTCAAATGTCTCCTGCACATAAGGATCGGAATACCCGTCAACTATCATTACGCCTCTACATTTGACATGAGCCATGCTATCCTTTATTTCAAGCACTTCTACCTCATATGAAACCATCGGCTCAAATTCGTAAATATAAAACGTATCTTCTCTGTCAACACATTCTTCTACTGTCGCTACCTTGAATTTTTCTCCCACTAATTCCTCTACTGAATTTTTATCTGTATCTATCGGATTGATGCAAATTACAGGCGATACTGTTTCGTCGCCAAAATCTTCCTCTGAAAAGCCAATATCCACTGACCATGACACAGGATCATCTTCGTCAAAGAACATCAGGCAACTCCGTCTGTTTGATAAATTGTCCTCAAATGAGTATTTTTCCCCTATTTTAAGCACTTTCTGCCTCCTATTACTGTTTCCCAATGATATAATTATTTGCCTTTCATAAAATCATTTTCCTTTTGTAATTTTTAAAATTCTCTTATGTGAAAGCCTCTGTTTTCCAATTTATTTAAATTAACAAAGATTGTTACAGCCATTTTTTATTACCCCTGCAGTCAATTCTGCCAATTCCAAATCTGACAAAGCAGAATTCGTATATAGTTTTTTCAACAAATTGTTGTCGAATTCCATAGAGTAGTATTCTGTAACGAATTCTCGAAATCTTTCATACGTATCAAAAGCATATCCCAATAACCAGCAACCTCCGTCGTTTCCATCCTTTTGATTTTGATGGACTTCCCCATCATACCATTTAACGTTAAACTCTTCCACATGCCGTGGAGTTGCTTTCTATTTTCTTTATAATTACAAACAAAGATTACAGGCTGAACAAGAGATATCTCCACTACTTCGACATGGAGCCTCTCTATACCTCTTCCCAGCATCCTTTCTGCACGTCATATTTTGCAAACTCACCGGTATCCGTGAATTCAGATGCTGTCATTTCCACTTCAAAAATACAATCAAAGTCGTCTGAAGTTGAAAAATATAATGCACTGTCTGTCAGAAATGCTTCTCCAAAATCAGGATGTTCAAATATTTCCCCGTCACCGTTATTACCCACCGGGTTATACCGATATTTCAACAAACGGTTTTCCAATGCCGTTCGCTGCTTTGATGTGAATTTTTCCAGATTTTCATCCTTTTCGAAGAAATCGGGTTGCGCTGACTGTCGTTCTTTCTGTTTTGTACCAACAGTGAACAAAGAAATTGTGTAACTCATTTACGATTTTCTCTCCTTGAAAATAGTTTATTTTTAGATTTTTTAACTCGTCTCAGTTCCGGCTCAGATAACTTCCCACAATCCGTAGAAATCATAAGATCTAAATTCCGGTTTTAGATATTATCAAAACGCAAAATCTACAATCAGTAGAAATTATAAGGTCTAAATTCCTATAATAACAGTGGGGGGTAATATGAAATCTACAATTCTTAGAAGTCTAACTTATTCCATAGTTTCTTATATTCAACTAGTCTCTGACTATTATAGCATTTTTATCGTTATTTTTAAATTGCGAAAGCTTGAATGTTCTCTTTGAGAAAAGCAGTGTAAAGTTTTATGAAAAAGGTATATCCGTTGAGATTCCACCATGTATAAAATAAGCACAGAAAAAGCACATTGCTGAAAGATTTTACTCCTAAAGTAATGTGCTTTGCTTTTACACAATTCGACAATTTGGATAAACTATGGGTTGTTTGTTCAAGTATTTTTAGAATCTATATCCCTCTAGCGATAATTACTTTTAACACACTTTTGTTCGAAGTTTCTTGTTTTATCTGTATTAATTTGTTTTTTCCTAATCTTTTATCTGCAGCCTTTAAAATATCCGTTAGTCTCCATTTATCATCTTCAAAAGTTTTACCAAACAATTCATTAACTGGGGTATCAATATACTCTCGAATCACGCAAGAGATATCTTGAATCTCTGTATAGTATGGATACAAATCTTCCACAGGCAAATCCCTGTTCAATAACCAACTTGAAGTACCCGTTGGACGTAGTTCTCGACTGCCTTCCCTTGGTATTAAATTACTCAAAAAGTCTTTTGGATAGTCAAATATTATTTCTTTGTTCAAAACAATCCAATATCTAGGAAGTGAAGTAGTTCCACGCTGACTCTTCATTCGATATGCATTGCAATGTATCTGAAAATCAAGATTTGGATCTACCAATAAGTATAATTGTTTTTGAAGTTTACTCCACGGTTTCATTTTTATCTCTCTACAAATTCTAACTTGTCACCTTCTATTTCCATAAAAGTCTCCCATCAAAACGATGGAAGGCTTCATAGATAATTATATTAAATTCTCCTCTTCAAGGATATCATTTAGAGAGCTATTTTATCCTAGTTCACATATCGCAGTAACTCAGTGACTCAACCTTCATGCTACTGCGTTCGCTTTCGTCTACTGTTCCTTGCGAAGTGGCTATCTATGGCTCAGCCTTCCCAGAGCTTGGCTTCGCCGGATAGCCATATTATTCGAACTCGACATGTCCATCTCTATTGCCCATCTTACAATTTTCTCTTTATGAGCCAATCTCTATTTTCTGAAACATTCAGGAATTTTGGCATAAACTTCTTTTGAGTAATCGAGCTGAGCTTGTTTTATATACGCATCCATTTCTTCAGAAAGTTTAACTCCACTATCTGATACAAAACCTTTACCATTTGCTCTGTCATTCATCTTAACCAGCAAATTGGCAAAAGCCTCATTACAACCGTCATCACAGTATTCAGGACCCCCAAATTCATCGTAGTAATAATCAGGTGCGGAAAGCCAATAAATCATTTGAGCTGTTTCAATGGCACAATTATGATTATTTACAATGTGCTCCAGCAAAAAAGTTCCATCGTCATAATTATGGTTTTCTGCCATGAAATGCAACTCTTCGGATGATGAGATTTTCTGAATCTCAGCCATAATTTCATTGGCATAATTATCAAATCCTATTTTTCTTTGTTTCGAAAATTCTTTATACACAATCCCTTCTTCATCTTGCTCAATCTCTTCTGCAAATTCCTCTTCTGACATGTCAAGACAGTCGTCATTTCCGGCAACGCTAGCTTTGAATACCAATTCTTCTAAAATCTGTTTCCTCTCATCTGCGATCATAGTAATCTCCTCCTTAAATTTGAGTTTGTCCGTATATCAACTAAATTGCTCCTCGCAACAAAGTAAGCTCTGTATCATAGCTAAAACTAAATTTTCCGGTTTTACTTCAAATCCGTCAACTGTAATGCTATTGTTGAAGTATTCAACCGATTTATCGTGATCAAGAAACTTATTGACACTGAGGTACTGTTCAATCTCATCAAGTAAAAAAGTACTTTGTTTTAGAGGTAAATCTTCAAAACCATTTGCGTAATGAATGCTTTTCATAGTCTGTTTTAGCTTTGTTTTCGGGTATTTTTCTTTGAGCATATCCCTTAACAAAATCACAAGACTATCAAATGTCTGACTATCTAAATCACCTATTCTCACACTGCCAATAATATTTTCATTGCGTAGATATTCAATTAGTTCAATCAAAGATTGTTTCAAATCAATTATAGCATTTTCACTCATTAAAATCATTCCCTACTTGTATATAAAATTCCGACTTACTAATCACTATTTTCGCAAAAGGCTCCCGCCAAAACGATGCGATGGGGTTCAATAGTTTGTTTGTGAAAACATGTTTGTTGCTGTTGTGTCACTAAAGCTCATCTTTTTCTACGATCCAATATATCCAAAAACATTCAAAATGAAGGCCCTTTGTTAGGTGTGAGGAAGTTTGTTTTATTTAAGTTTATTTTTAGATTTTTAACTCGTCCCAGTTCGTACCACTCATGTAATTATTTCTTTTTATCTTTAGGAAGATAATCCTCAATATCATTTACAAAGAAAGCCAAAATATCCCCTTTTTCTAATCCACTCTTTTTTTGTCCCATGTCTTTTCTAATTTCAAAAATAATCTCTTCAAGCATAAAAAGATTCTCTGTATTATCGTTCTGCTCTTGGCTTATTTTGCGAAAAGCAAGCCACTTTCTAATTACCTTGTTTGAACCCCATAGTGTTAATTTTTTAGAAAAACTAAATATATCATCTAACATTTCCTCATCATTAATATTCTCTTTTGCCTTCCCTTTCTCCTGTATTTTGTACACCATTTCAATAAACTCTGAATACGGTTCTTCTTTTTTCTCATATAGATATCTCTTCGTATTTTGGCGGTACTCTACTATTTTAGATACTATTGAACTAATCACAACACCCAAAATTGATACACTGCCAGTTATCAATGCTACAATAACAACCGCATCCATATTACTCAATCTATTAACAAAACCTCCTACATAGCCTAGAAATAATCCTATCAACCAAACAACAATATAAACTATTATTCCTAACACTAATATACCTACAATTATGTTTTTAATTAAACTTTTTTTATTTTTGTTCAACTAAGCACCTCATTTATAATTTCATCTATTTCCATTGGTCTTTTTCTATCGTTCACTATATTCAAAAGTTTTCAAAATAGAGTTTTTTGTTTGCTATGTGCTGGAAAATTTATTTAATTCAATCTCATTTTTAGATTTTTTCGCCACTCCCAGATTTAATGAGTTTCATTAAATAATTTGTACCTTAAGATGGAAAGTCAATAAGCTTATTTGCTCTCATCTTCTCCACTGTTCTCGTAATAATCTACATTTTCTGATATTTCATTTTCACTTGATAATGGAGTTGAACGTTCAAATCTTTCGTTTTGTAAAAGTAAAGTTTGCTTGATAGATTTAAATTGTTCATTTGAGATTGAAGGGATATCTTTTTTTAAATCTAATTCCAAAAACTTAAGATTTACTAATGCAAGAGATTTGTTTTTAGTGCGTGTAATTTGAAACATTGAGGTTAACTCTTTTCGTTTTTCAAATAATCCCAAAGAGCTACTTGTTTCTGCAAACTTTTGAGACATCTTGGAAATTTCACGCAAGGCAGGAGAAACAGCTTCAGCAAAAAGCTCTCTCATTCTCTGCATAGTCTCGTTAAGTGCGTACAGAACATCCGCAGTATTTGCAGATGCTGAATATTTCCTCTTCTCAATATTAGAGATTCCTTTATCCAATTTATTTATACTGTTTCGTATCAGATTTTTGTATTCAACAAATTCAGTATCAAAGATTTCTTTGTTGTGCATTATATCATTTCTGATGCTTCTAATCGTATCAATTTCATCTTCATCAAAATCTATATTGAATCCTCTAAAAAATTTCTCCCACAGGGATAATTTTTCTCCTTTACTCAAAATATTGATAATATCTTTATTTGATACTTCACCTTTTTCCAAAGCCAATTTCGCTTCCTGAATTACCTCTTCAGGTTCTTGAATAGATCGCTTTGTAAACAAGTAATTAATATAATCTTGAAATGCAAAGCAATCTAAAGCCATCTCAATGTGCCGATTTTGATTACTTTCATTCCGATTAACTTTTGCTTGAATTTCTTCGGACAAAGTTTCTTTAATCCATTCTTTCCCACAAACATCTAGAACATTAAGGTATATAAATTGCCTTAACTTTCTTTCAAATATGGACATAACTCTGGTTAATTTGCTGCAATAGTATTCTGATGCACCATCAAAAATAAATACAATGTGGTAGTTACTTCTATGCTTACCTTTTGTCATTGCATTTTTCAGAGCAACTATATTATCAGCCTCTTTTTTTGTACTCCTACCTTCTATTGTTGCAATCTTTAGCCTAATCCCTTTTTGTCCTTCTGATCTCTGGATGCTATAATTAAACCTCAACTCATTCAAGCACAAAATTTTTCCCTCAAATGAAATCACGTTCGCAAAACTCTGCTTAAATAAATCAATATCATTATTTCCTTCTTTTTGAATGAAAATAGCATCCAAAAGCATATTCTAAAACCACCCTTGTTATATTAACTTGATCAAAACTTATCTGTTCATCTATTTATAACTTTCATGAACTTCACAATCCTGTTATCCGCATTAAAGATCTAAAATCATAATGTTTTGTAATTATCTGTAAATAATCATTTAAGCGAATGTACTTATTCTAGATGCACAGATATGAAGATATTTTATGTAAATTATAGCATTTTTATTGTTATTTTTAAATGGCGAAAGCTTGAAATGGATAATTTTATTTGCCCTTTGAAGAAAGCAATGCAAAGTTCTATTTAAAAGATATAGCCGCTAAGATTTCATCGGATATACAATAAGCACAGAAAAAACACATAGCTGAAAGATTTATAATCTTAAAGTCATGTGCTTTGTTTTTACGCTATTCGAAGATTTAAACTAAACCGAGATTTATCTCTCCCTATAAATAGGAAGTTGTTTTACACTCTGTTTCCACTTTCATCAAAGGTATTCTTTAAAGCTTTTTCAGTAGACATCATAATTACAACAAAACTTATCATTTGAATTATTGTAATACCAAGTCCTATCCATCCTATCCTATCAACTGACTTACTAATCACTGTAGGCATAATTGCAATTGCCAATATCAACGAAGGAAAAAACATATATAGCGACATTCTTGCACAATATTTTTGTGCAAAATCCCATGTATTTTGATTTTTCATAGACCGTTTCGTTCTATATCCACTTGCATTATGAATCGTTTTGAACTTTGGGTATAAATACCAAGTTAGTAATAATGTAGCAGGTATTAATAATGTGATGATAAACATAAAGATCCAAAATCCCATATTTTACACTTCCTCCACAACTTCAAATATGCCATTATCTATTTTTCACAAAGTCCTCCTACCAAAACGATGGAAGGCTTCTAAACAATTTACCTAAATTCAACAACTCCCTTTCAGTCCCGATTTTGGGGCTTTTTAGCGTCAAGATAATCACTCGGGAGTTTTTTGTTCTCACAAAGCGCTAAAATGTACTGCTTTCAACAGTTTCAAAACAGTATCATATTTGTTTCTGTCACTCCATCTCGCAGTAGCTCAGTGACTCAACCTTCGTGCTACTGCATTCGCTTTCGTCTACTGACCCTTGCGAAGTGGCTACCTATGGCTCAGCCTTCGCAAAGTTCGGCTTCGCTGGGTAGACATCTTACTCCCACTCTTCTTTTTCTGCTGTTCAATATATCCAAAACCGTTCAGAATAAAGGACTTTCGTTTGTTGAGTGCTGGGAAATTTGTTTAAATTAAGCTCGTTTTTAGATTTTTTTACCCGTCCCAGTCCCAGTTCCAATAACTTCTACATTCTCTTTACAATATCAAAATCTTCTTTGCGATTACGCTTATCAATCGCATTATCAATATATGTATCAATATTATTTTTAAATTCATCAAACTCTATTAAAGAGCAATATGAGTCTTCCAGAGAGTCGTATATTCCATCACACTGATTTTTCTTTTTAGAGATTTTTATATTCATCATATTCTTTCTTACTAAATTATCAAATTCTTTCATACTTTTTACTCTAGAATCCTTATTGCACACTGAGCATTTATGTGTCGTTTCCGTGTATAAATGCTGAGCTGCATCTTTAGTATAAACAGCAACAACTGCATTCGTTCTGTTATCTTCCCTATCTTCTAGAGAGTATCTTAGTTCATCATACAACCAATCATCATATTTCCCCCAAACATCTTTTTTATAGTTTACAGCTTCTGGTGTTAAGATAATTATTGTAACACTGGTTTCTTTTAGTTTTTTATATAGATAATTTTTAATTGTCTCTTCAGACATATTTGATCGATCTTCATCTTCTGAATAATTAATTATGTCTTTGTTTTTATCAAAACAATCACTCAACTCTTCTTTATAATCGGCTCCATCACTAAATCTAAATGAAATAAAAACATTTCTTGCCATTTTATTATTCCTTTCCACTTATCTCGTTAATAACTTTTATTATTTGTTCTACTGATTTTCTCACATCTATAAAATTCTCATTTATCTTACTACAATCTATTTCTTTTGCTAATTTTAAAGCCATGCTTCCTGTAAATCCTATTGGCAACAACACAAGTTCATTGTTCTTTGCAATATCAAACTCTTCTCCCATACCATTAGCTTCTACTATTTTTTCATCAATTATTTTATTTCCGAAAATAAATATTGCAACACCACATTTTTCAATCATTTCCGTACGATATTGTGTCCATACATCCTTCAAATTTTGATCTTTCCCAGCATTCAAAGGGAATGGCATTAGTGATAAGCAGTTTTCCAATTTAGCCTTTCTATTTGTGTAGCAGTAACGTGTAACTCCATTAATAATATGCGTACCAATACCTTTCCCATATCCATTTATAATTGTGTATCCATTACATACCAATTGATAAGAAAGTTCCTGAATAAAATCTATCGCTATTTCTTTGGGAAGTGGTGAATACTCCGCAGCACTTCCAGATATAAAAATGGTTTTTCTTCTATATATTTTATATAAAGTATCCAATATATCTGTAATCTCTGAATAAGATTCTATTAAATGAACAAAAATTCCATAACGTTTTAAATCTTCAATGACTAATTCTTGTCGTGCTCTTTCATATACATATTCAGACTCTTCCAGGTAGTCTTCCTTACTAATCTCTTTGAGTATACAATAATGATGCCTATTCCTCCCATCTAAAAGAATCCTCATTTTACTTAATACAGCTAAAAAATTCGGATCTGTAAAGCTAAACCCTATGAACAGAAAAGTTTTAGTTAGTAAATGTCCTTCAAGAACATCTCTAAATAACACTCTATCCTTAAATCCATACTTTTCATAATCATCCCTAGTAATTACTGCTCTGTCCGGATGTTCAATATCTCCATGCATTTTATAAATTACCACATCATGATTTTTTCTAGATAGTTGTAAATGCTGATCTTCTGATTTGACTGCTACTGTTTTCCCGTTCAAATCCAATGCTTTTTCAATAAGCTTATCATAATTTGTTGTCCAAAATGTATCGATTGGAAGCTTCGCCAAAAGATCATGATTACCGTTTGGTCTGAGATTTGAAGGAAAAGCCTCGTTTATCAAATTATCAATGGTTCCTCTGTTTTTTACATTACATATATACTGAGCAACTTCAGTCAAGTCTCTTTCTTTATCAATATCTAATTTGATATCTTTTGCTTCTTCCTTTAAAAGCTCTTTCCAGTCAAAATATCCAGCTCCTTTGGATATACCTGCTCCTACAAATGCTGACAATTCACCACCATTTAAAGCCTGAGATAGCTTAGCTAATAGTTGTTGTCTATCAATTGTTGTATTCAAATCAAATTTCACCACCTTCCATACTAAAACACTTCCTCAAGCAATATCCATCTATCATCATTCATATCATCCACATACTCTGTGTTATTCAGATACAGTTCATCATTTTTATCTCTAACAAACCCAAACTTATACTTATGCTTATTCGCAAACTGCTTAAATGCTTCAAACTTATTTTCTATTTGAACATCAATATTTTTACTTTGTCCTTGCTTTTCTCCACCTTTTGTTTCAATTAGCCATATTGTATCATCCTTAAGCTGCACAATATAATCCGGATAAAATAGTCTTTGCTTATCAAAATTTGTTCCATAAACGATTGATAAATATTGCTGTCCACTGTCTCCATTCTTATAAACATACTTCACATTTTCATTTTTCTCGCAATATTTCTCAAATAGTCTTTCTGAAGTCGAGCGAAAATCATCCGTAATCATAGAGGTGTTATAGCCTTTATAAACATTGCTTTCCAACTCCTTTACATATCGTTCAGAAGGGACGTAGCGGTAATGTTCTTCAAGAGGAATTTTAAATTCTTCCGTCTTATTCTCAAGGAACATCAGTTGATCCTGTCTTTGCCCCGAAAACTCAATAAAATCTCGTTTTAGAAACTCTGCGTTGTTGATAATAAAAGCATAATATTCTCGCAAAGTTAAATTTAAGAGCTTGTAATTATTATTTCCAAAACCTTTTAAGAATAATGTTTTCAAAATCTGACTGGTTTTGTTATATGCAAGTCCTACATGCTTCTTTATAGCATCAACATTATGCTGAAGTTCAATACCATGTGTATGGGTATTTACTTCAATTGACATGGCACTATAATTGGCAACTTCTTCTCTCACTTCCATTAAAGTTGTATATTTACCAGTTAAATATTTTCTTACTAGACCTGTTCCAAAGATAAAGCCATTATTTTCCAAAAGAGTGAGATTATCTGCTTTAGTATTAGATAAATGATATTTATTTTTAAAGAATTCATAAACTCTATTTCTGATAGCTTGCTCATCAATATAGCTACCATCAAGATTTCGTAATTCTTTTACAAGCCTTATATTCTTCGGCTCTTCTTTTAAAAATACTCTCTGTGTTTCAAAACCATTGCCGGCTTTAATAACTTCCAGTTTATATTTTTCATCAAAAGTATAGAGATAGGAACAATCTAAAATCTCTTTGCCGTAATGTTTAGCTTTAGGCATACGTCTTAAACGACCAAAAGTCTGGATTTCAAAGGTTTCACTCATATTCTCACGAAGTTTAACAAGTATCTTTGCACGTGGGCAATCCCAACCTGTCGCCAGAGCTTGTTTAAATAGCAGAAATACAGGAGTTACATTTGATTTTGTTATACTATCCTCATCTGTAGTTCCGATATTTATTTTCCCTAATTTCTTTGACTTCCTATCTTTATCCTCTTTATTTTCCGCTGAAAACCAACTTGCAAGAAGCTTATTATCATAGGAATATCCCATTGAATTAAGTTTTTCTTCCACGTGTTCTATTAAATCATCATTCAAGTTAGGAAATTGAACTAATACAAGAGGTCTAACATCTTCTTTTTCATCAATATAAGCTTGAGTAATTTTCTTTCTTACCTCATCAGCCTTCTCCAATAAAATATCTGTTTCATGTAATGTATTTTCAACTTCAACAGTATCGAGTCCATCATTTATATACATAAACCTTGTAATAAGCCCTTCGTTTATTACATCAATCTCCGGAATTTCACAAAATTCACCAACCACTCTTTTATTCGGGGTTGCCGATACACGAATTTCATATTTTGCATTGATACTTGAGATAATATCATCTGCCTTTGAAGTATTATTCTTATGTTCTTCATCAATAATAACAATAAAATTTAAGTTTCGATTATACGCTTCACTAATTCGTTCAAACAGATTTTTCCTTTCGCTATCTCTTATTGCGGTATTATCTTTTTTTGTAATTGTCTCCCAATTAATGAAATAGGTAGTCGCACTTTCAAAACCAGTATTTAAAATATCAAACACATTCCCTGTTTTTAAAATCGGAGCAAAGCGTTCCATCTTCTCTTTCGATTGTTCTTCAAGTTCTCCCTTTCCCGGACAGAACCAACAAAATACGCTGTCCTTGTGGAAGTCAAGATACTTCTCAATATATGCAACTAAAATAATAGTCTTCCCACTTCCTGTCGGACTCTGCATCACAATCTTAGGTTTGGAATTACTGTCTGTTGTTTTACTAAATAAGAAATCAACGGCATCTTCTTGAATTTTTTTTAAGTTTTATATCTATCATAGCTCGCCAACTTCCTTTAGTTCTTCTCTAAAATAATATTCCGGAATTTCAATGATAATAACGCTCTTTTCATCAAGTATTCTTTGATTGCTTCGTGATAGGAAAATCCCTGCGCGTAAAAATAATTTCTCGTCGGTTTCAATCTTAGATATAGTTTCATCTAATTTTTCTTCATCATCAAGAATAATATATTTCTTACCATCAAGCTCGATAGTGTGTTCCAGTTCAATTAATTCTTTAATATGCTCTATCATCTTATCTGAGATACTTTACTCATCATCAGAGAATTTTGGTATAAAATCCGTTTTATAGTATTTCAGATTATGCAGTAATTCTTCCTGAATATTCTTAAGTCTTTGATAAGTAACTTCTTCGCAGATATTATTTTAATTGTTGGTGCATAGGATATATTTGCGATTTCCACCATCTTCTTTGTTGAGTTGCATTACAGCATGACCTGTTGTTCCAGATCTGGGCGATACGTCCACTATAGCTCATTTCTTTTTTTTTGCAAAAACATAATACATT
>ERZ773005.249-NODE-249-length-48006-cov-4.360785_pt1 | contig 48006 bp, 38 predicted proteins | sample MGYA00580666_ERZ773005 | MGnify/ENA primary metagenome ERZ773005 (study PRJEB29015, sample SAMEA2737999) | human oral metagenome | biome: human oral; feature: human-associated habitat; material: dental | place: China | collected 2061 ...
GGGACTGCGCTCCGCGGCAAAGAGCTGATCGTCGCTGTTTCGCCCGGCGGTTCCGGGGACGACTATGTGCACGGCAGCGGTAAAAATTATACCGTTACTGATCTTCTGCGACCGCTCCAGGCAACGAGTAACCTTATCGGTACGAAATATATCAAACCATTTATTACTGCCGGTGCTTCAGGCATGACTGACGGGGAGGACGCCCGGAAGGCACAGGAATATGTTGAATATATTACCCGCGGGCAGCTGGAAGCTTTAGGGGCGTACGAATAGACAGGCGTAGGCTCACTGATTATATGAATATCGCAGTTATGTAAACTGGCTGATTGGAGGTCCCATGAGCCTGACAGTTAATATTTATTATACGGGGGAGGATGGTTCCGCACGGCGGTACGCTGAGGAGATGGTTTCCAGCAGTGTAGTTTCCGATATCCGCGCTGAGGAAGGCAATCTCAGCTACGCCTATTTCTTCCCCATGGATGATCCGGAAACAGTCCTTCTGATAGACCAGTGGAAAGACCAGTCCAGCCTGGATGCCCATCATAAATCTGAAATGATGGGGAAGATCGCTGAACTCCGTAAAAAATACCGTCTTCGCATGCAGGTTGAGCGCTTCAACAGCATAGACAATGCATAGATGGCAGGGATAGTGTAAACAGGTATATTGTGTAAAGGAAGGCAGATATGGCCAGTAAAACTTTAGTCATGTATTTTTCCAGTACGGGGCATACCCGCAGGGCAGCTGATATTATCGCGCAAAAGCTCAATGCCGATACGTACGAGATCAAGGCTGAAAACCCTTATACGCCGGCTGATCTGGATTGGAACGATCCCGGCAGCCGCGCGAACCGCGAACAGAATGACGGGGGCAGCAGGCCTGCTTATCAGGGTGAGCTTCCCGACATCAGCCGGTATGATACTGTGATCATAGGGCATCCCACATGGTGGGGGATACCTCCCCGCATTATCGAAACGGTGATCGGACACATGGACTTCACAGGGAAAACAGTGGCAACCTTCGCTATCTCGGGAGGCTCCGGATACAGCGGTGCGCAGCAGATAATAGACGGGCTGCTTGGCCCTGATGTCAAACCTGGTGCAGTCCTGTCTTCTCCGGCCAGTGTTGATGCGTGGCTTAAGCAGGCTGGGCTGGAATAAGCTCTGACAGGCGGGTTTACAGCTGGCACGGATAAGGTACAGCCGGCAGCAGAGCGCAAAGGCGGATATCCCACTGTACCATGCCCATATCCGATGCCGGAAATCTGCCTACCGAGGCAGGGAAGCAGGATGCTTCCGCGAATCCAGGGTAAGGGCCCTGATAAGGACTCCTGTGCAGGCTGCTGTAGAGGCAGCAGTTATCAGAGTTGCTGCGAAGAAGGTATGCAGGGCCATGCACAGCAGATAGGCCAGGATCGTCACGCTGAGGAAGGATACGATAATGGCCCTGTTAAGGCGGAACCCTTCCCTGTTGTAAGTATTCGCAACAGCAAGCCCTGAATAAAAAAGGAGTATCCCTGCATACAGGAGAGTGATCACGAAATAGATATTGGCTTTATCTTCACTGATAAGTTCAATAGCTGCTGTAACCATGCTGATGCCAAAAAGTATAGGATAATGGAGGTAAATAAGGCGGTTCCCGGTTTCACCTTTCCTCCTGTCCTCAATAACGTGATCGAACTGGATAATATAGGTGAGGAACAGGCTGACGACTGTAATAAAAATAAAGGCTGATCCCCATGACAGTGTATTGCGTGTGAAATAACCCGCGATCCCTACGATCGTTTCCCCAAAAGTAATGATGATAAGGAGCGTCAGACGTTCCAGAAGATGGGAGAAAATAACAGGATGCCTGCTGGTGTATTTCCCGGTGAATCCCGGTGCTATCCAGCTGAGCAGTATCCCTGCTGCAGCAAAAGGCGCCCCAACCGGCAGGGGGAGGAATCCTGCGGCGAGCAATGACAAAGCCCTGATGCCGAGGATAATGGAAAATATCCGGGCGATATCCTTGTCATCCTGATTGTCGGTTTTAATATAGACCAGGGCGTACTGGAGGGCCAGGGTCACCGACAGCAGGCTTGCAGCTATAAAGAACGGCTGCAGGTTATAGTCTATTGTGGCGGAAAAAGTGTTGGACATATACAGGATGATCGCCATATCAACGAAGGGAAAAAGGATGTTCGTCCACGAAGATTTGCCGTAACGGTTAGTGAAAACTGTCTGTACCATCCACGAGTTGATAAAAACGATAACAACGAATATGAAAATAATCAGGGCGGTTGGGCTGATCATGCCATTGTGGAGATGGTGCAGCAGCTCAGTTGCCCGTGAAATCATATATACGAATACGAGGTCGTAAAACAGCTCTATAAGGGAGACACGCTTAGATTCCATTTCTTCATATGCCCGGTTTCCCTGCGCTGTTTTCCCAGCCATAAGTGTGTCCTTTCATACAGAGAAAAGGTTATGCCGATATCAGAAACTATGCGTTATTATATAATTGCAGTGCAACTGGCTGCTTCAGCGTGCAAATCTGATCGGGGTTCACGGCAGAGCCTCCAAGGCAGCAGGCAGCAGCTGCGCTTTCCCTTACTTACAGCATAGCCAGCTGTCTGCCGGAGCTGTATACAAAATATTTTATAGCGGAGCTATATGGCAGCGCGGCGCAAACGGTTCGCGTTGAGTACGAGGCATACCGATGACAATGCCATGGCTGCACCTGCAATCATAGGGCTGAGAAGCCATCCGGCCAGCGGGTAGAGGACGCCTGCTGCGAGAGGGATGCCAATAATGTTGTAGGCGAAAGCAAAAAACAGGTTCTGCCTGATATTGCGCATGGTTGCGCGGGACAGGGCAACAGTCCGCGCTACCCCCTGCAGATCGCCGCTCATAAGCGTGATATCTGCCGATCTCATGGCGATATCGGTGCCTGTCCCAATAGCGAAGCCTATATCCGCCTGGGCCAGTGCCGGGGCATCATTGATGCCGTCGCCAACCATGGCAACCAGTGTTCTGCCGCGGTTTCTGCTGCCTCCGGCACGGCTATTATCATAGCTCTCATTTTGTATGCGCTCTATCCAGTAAGCCTTGCCGTCGGGCCGCACCTCGGCAATGACCGTGTCAATCCCAACTTTTTCCGCGATATCCTGTGCAGTTTCCTTTTTATCACCGCTCAGCAGGATGGTCCTGATCCCCAGTGCATGGAGCTGCCGGACAGCCGCCGGAGCAGAGGGCTTGATCTCATCGTTGCTGTATGAGATCTCAGTATGGTTTCTGCTGCTTTTATTATCCCTGATATTGCCGCTTTCTCCGCCCTTGCTGCCTTCATTCCTATTGCCCTTCACCTGGGCTATGCCGCGCGTTATCGTACCTGTTTTATCGAAAACAACCGTGCCGATCCGGCGCGCATCCTGCAGGGCATGCGCTGTTGTGATCAGGATGCCGTTGCGTGCACCAAGCCCCATCCCGATCGTGACTGACAGCGGGGTAGCAAGCCCAAGCGCACACGGGCAGGCGATAATGACTACGCTGACCGCAGTAACAATAGCATGGGCCAGCCGAGGCTGGGGGCCGATGATGGACCATGCGGCAAATGTCCATATGGCGATCAGGAAGACGACAGGGACGAATACGCGGGAAATCCGGTCGGCAAGCTTCTGCACCGGTGCTTTAGTGGCCTGTGCGCGGGAAACAAGGTCGATGATCTGGGAGAGGACAGTGTCGCGTCCGGTCCTGTTTACCCGGATAACTATAGGGGAATCAAGGGCCAGTGTTGCCCCGGTCGCCTGGTCTCCCGGACGGCGGTGCACAGGCTGGGATTCACCGGTTATCATAGATTCGTCGATATCACTCTCACCGGCCACGATGATCCCATCATTGGGGATGGTATCCCCGCCTTTGACGACGAGCAGGTCTCCGGCTTTGACTGAATTGGCATCAATGATCCGGACCGTCCCGCTGCCTGCGCCGGTTTCGGTACCTTCGCCGGCTTCCGGGAGGGTATCTGTTTTACTGCTGCCGGTGCCGGCATCTGCGGAACTGTCTGTGGAAGGGTTGCTGGTGCCGGAATCAGGCATTTTCTGTACTGCATCTTTAGTACCCTGAATTGCTGTGCCGATATCCGGCCTGCGCCATATGCCGCTGTCAATATCTGACTGTGAGATTTTTATTGCTGTCTGGGGGCGCAGATTGATCAGGGTTTTGACTGCGTTGCCTGTACCGGATCGTGCCTGCGCTTCAAGAAGGCGCCCTACAAGGACCAGGGTTATGACAACCCCCACAGATTCAAAATACGCAGTACGGGACTGGGGCGGGAGTATCTGCGGTGCAATGCATACAGCAAGGCTGTATATATATGCTGCGAATGAGCCTGCTGTAACAAGGGAATTCATATCAGGGGAGCGGTGGGCGATCGCAAGCCAGCCTATACGGTGGATCGGCCAGCCGCAGTAGAACATGACGGGTGTGATGAGGACGGCCTGCCACCATGGATCCATAAGCCATACAGGCATGCCGGGTACGACCATGCCTGCCATTGCCACAATAAAGACGGGGGCTGTGAGGATAGCGCTAATAAGGATAAGGCGCTTGAGTTCACGTATTTCCTGGATACGTTCTTCCTCTTCGGTATTCTGCCGGTCAATCGGGGAGCGGGTGCTGTGCATTTCCGGCGTGTGTACGGCATTTGTGCCGTCTGTGTTATTTATGCTGCCTATGTTATTTGTTCTGGCCTCCCCGGCGGCGGAATCCGCACTTTTCCTGGCGTCAGTGCCTGTACCTTCCTTAGCGGCATTTGTGTCTTCCTCAGCGGCGGCGTCCGTGTTTTCCCTATTTGTACTTTTCCCTGAGACACGGAGTATCCCATGCACCATATTCATCCCGCAGGCGAAAGGGTAATCCCCCGGATCAAGCGCAGGCAGGTCAACCGAAGTTTCCTTATTTCCGGGAAGATGCGCATCAATCCCAAGATCGGAAAATACAACGTGCGAAGTGCATTCGCCCGTTTCCTGCCGGTCAAAGACCAGCTGTACAGGCATGCCGGCTTTTACCTCAACAAGTGCCGGGGAATATCCGCCTTTAACCGTTATCTGTGCCACCTGGCGTTTCCCCTTAACAGCCGCGTGCCCAGCTTTGCCGGGGGAGAAGAAGAACCAGAGGATAAAAGCGCTGAGCGCCGCGGCGGCTGCTATCGTTATAACCGTAATGGCAGTTCCCATAATGTACTCCTTGTACTGCTGTATATTACCGGCGGTCCACATCTGTAACGGTTCGCACCTGTGTAACAATCCACACCTGTAAACTGCGTGCATAGCGTATTCCATTCCGCAGTTCGCCTTTGGGCTTAAGGCTAAAAACAGTGCAGCTGTTTCGCAGTCAAAGCCGTTCATTTTGCGTGAAAATTTGTGCCATTCCGGTCCCGGTTTCTCCGGTCCGGACGTTCCCTTTCGCGGGGCTACGGGGCCGCATAAGGCCCGGCCCTCTCACAGCCTAACAACTTAGCGGGCCTTCTTTCCTGTGGGATTTGGATTATCTGAAACCTATAAATTGAGGTTGTCTGAAAACCGCTGGTGGTAAAACACGCAGATACAAAAATAGTTCCGGCAGTTTTCCACATTTTTTGTTTTTGTATCTGCGTGTTTTACCACCAGCGGTTCCTTATTCGACCACATTGGGCAAAATAACTTCAGGACAGGGCCAGAATCCGCTAACCTTGCGCTTATGTTTGAGCTAGTACAGCAGCCCGTCCGCAGCCAGATAATGCGGTACGGAGCATGGAAGCGTCAGAATGATGCGTTTCTCCAGATGGGATCCCTCGGGCACAGGATAAGGGCTGGAAACCTTGCCGATATAACAGCGAGCCACGCCACGGCAATCAGTTTGCTGGGCGTCGCCCCGCCCCGAAGCCTTGATCCCCGCACGCATATTGTTGTCAAGGAATGGCGTAACCATCGCCATATCAATAATGTGGTCTGCCATTATTCCAAAAATGCGGATGCGTTAGGCGCAACAATTGATGTTGCAGGATATTCATGCTCTTCCCCTGAGGCAGTGTTTGCCCAGATGTCTCAGTACCTTGAACTTGAAGACCTTATAGCGCTGGGGGATGCGCTTATGTGCAGGGACAGGCTGCTGAGGCGGACAACGAAATATCTTCTGGCGCGGTTCCTTGCCGATTGTGAGCGTTTCCGGGGCTCACGGAAATGCTGCAAAGCCCTCAGGCTTATCCGTGAAGATACTGATTCCCCGCGGGAAACCTACCTGCGGCTGTGGCTGCTGAGATATGGGCTTCCTGAACCGACGGTCAATTATGAAGTCCAGGATGGATCCATGCAGCGGTTCTATCTTGACCTTGCTTATCCGGAATACCGTGTTGGAGTGGAGTATAACGGGAAGCACCATCATGGCCAGTGGGCGGAGGATCTTGACCGTTTCAATGCATTCCAGTCCCGGGGATGGCATATTTTCGTTGCAGAAAGCAGAATGGTAGACAACCATCTTTGGCGCGCCAGGTTTATTTCGGAGATAGCCCGTGCTCTGTATAATGCTGGAGCGACAGGTATCAATATACGGCCCAAGCCTTTGTCAGTCAGTCAGTTATGCGATGGAAGAACGGCGGTTAACCGCAGATATTCTAGTGAAGCACTCAATCGCCTGTCTGCAGGGCTGTTATCCTGAAGGATATTTCAGACTGGGAAGAGATTTTCTGCAGGATTCGCGAACTGGCATATCAATGGGTATATCAAAATGGATATATCAATAAGTGTGTATGAACTTTCCTGAGCATGAATTAGAGTTATCGGTATGACACACGATAGCGGAATGCACGGTAACAGGGCGAGCAGCGGCAGGGCACAGGCTAAAGGCAATGACAGCAGTTTGAGAAGCAGTTCGGGAGATGCTGAAAAAAGCGGTATTGGCATTGCAGAAGGCAGTTCGGGCAGCGGCACAACCAGTGCCGTATCCGGCAGGGCGGATAGTACCGCATCCGGCAGAACTTCTGGGGAAGGCACTTTCAGGGCTACCGGCCCCGAGGGGCTGCGTGAAGAAATCGCTCATTTGCCGGCGGATATGCTGGATCCCCGGGAACGGCTTGAACGCATGGTACGTGCCGATATTACGGGGAAGCCGTTCAGCGAACTGACAGCCGTTACCTATGACCATGAAGGCGCAGAGCTTGCCGGGCATGTGATGCTGGATACTTTGGAGGAGCATGGGTTCTCCATTGATGATTTTGACGCGGTTGGTGCCCTGACAGTGGCTGCGATCCCTCTGACCAGCGCGGTTATGCATGCTGCAGCATCGCGCGGGCAGGCGGTCAACGGCTTCGTAATGGATTTTGTATATCCGTCTGTGAAAGGGCCGTCTGTTGAAGGCCAGCGCGTGATCCTGCTGGATGCATGGCTCTCTGAGAAATCATTCGTCCAGACTTCGTCCCTGGTCACACTTCGTCACGGCAATGAACTCAATCTTGATTTTGCAGTTCTGAAGAGCTGTGGTGCCCAGCTCCTGGCGATCGCATCGCTTGTGGGGAGCGTCGGCATAGGGGATGGAAGCGAGGACGCGGGCAGGGCTGATGCCGGTACAGCAGATAACAGCCTGATGGGCAGCGGCGTAACAGGTGACGGCACTGCTAAGACGATAGATGTTAAGACGATAGATATTGTAGACCCTGTAACAGGCAGCAGACAGTCTGTCCCGTTCATCCCCCTTTTTGAAGGCTGATATCCGGTGCCGGGAAGGACTGGAACGCCACGGTACAGGATCGGTATTGAGGCAGAGCTTCAGGCAGAACGATAATCATGTATGAACCAAGCGAATATACGAAGCGTGTAATGGCGGCGGGCGATCCCGGGCTGAGGCAGATCGGCGTAGGCTCATGGGAATCCGAACATCCGGGGGAGCCGCGGCCGTACCCGGAGGACCTTCGGTATGACCCGCAGCTGCTTGATGAAGGCGATACCCGTAATGTGATGGATCGCTACCGGTACTGGAGCGTTGAGGCGATCAAGCATGATCTTGACCAGCGCGGACGGCATATGTGTGAAGTTGCTGTTGAGAACTGGACGCATGATTTCAATATCGGATCTATCGTGCGCACTGCCAATGCATTCACTGCCCGCCAGGTGCATATTATCGGCCCGCATAAGTGGAACCGCAAGGGTTCGCTGATGACCGAGCTGTATCAGGATATTGGATATCATGCATCCGTTGATGAATTTATGCGCGACATCCGTATCCGGGACGCTCAGCTTGGGCAGGATACCCGCATTATTGCCCTGGATATTGTCCCGGGTGCAGTCCCGATTGAGAGCTATAAGTTCCCTGAAAACTGCATCCTGCTTTTCGGCTCTGAAGGTCCCGGCCTGACCGGTAAGGCGCTTGAAGCGGCCGATGATGTTGTGTATATTACACAGTATGGTTCAGTGCGTTCGCTCAATGCCGGCGCGGCTGCCGCAGTAGCAATGCATGCATGGATGATGCAGCACGGATGATCCAGCATGAGTGTTTTACCGCCGGATATTGCGGTGCTGCTGCGCTATGTTGCAGCGCCGGCGAAGCGCCCTGAAAGTGTCATGCTGAACTCTTATAGTTGAGGTTATGTCCAGATTTACACGACAAGATATTGAGCATTTAGGGGACCTCTCCCGTATCGCACTGACAGATGAGGAAATTGAACGCCTCCAGGGGGAATTGAATGTTATCGCTGATTCTATTGCTAAGGTGCAGGAAGTGGCGAAAGATGATGTAAAACCAACGGCTAATCCCGTCCCGTTGGAAGCGTATATGCGCCCTGATGAGCCGGCAGTACCGCTGACCCAGGAAGAAGCCCTGTCAGGTGCGCCCGCCAGGGAAAACGGTATGTTTGTTGCACCTCAGATACTGGCTGACTAACGGGGAGGACAGTAAAGATTATGGCTTTTAGCACAAGCGAACGCAACAGCCTTGTTCGGCTTTCTGCAGCACAGATGGCGAAAAAGCTGGCTGACGGCGAGATATCAAGTCGTGAACTCGTTGATGCCCATCTTGATGTGATCCATGCGGCAGAAGGCGATATCCATGCTTTCCTGAGGGTCAGCGAGGATGAAGCGCGCCGCCAGGCAGATGAAGCGGACAGGCGCCGCGCTGCAGGCGAGGATACAGGCGAGCTGGCAGGCGTGCCGGTTGCCGTTAAAGATATGATCGTCACCAAAGGTATTGAAACTACAGCCGCTTCCAAGATTCTGCAGGGCTGGGTGCCTCCGTATGATGCAACAGTGGTGGAACGGCTTAAGAAGGCCGGCATGCCTGTTTTGGGCAAAACTAATCTGGATGAATTCGCACAGGGTTCGTCAACGGAGCACTCTGCTTTCGGGATAACGCGCAACCCATGGGATACTTCGCGTGTCCCCGGCGGCTCAGGCGGCGGCTCGGCAGCTGCAGTCGCGGCTTTTGAGGCTCCCCTGGCATTGGGGACAGATACCGGCGGATCTATCCGCCAGCCGGGCGCATTGACCGGTACCGTTGGGGTAAAGCCTACTTACGGCGGTGTGTCGCGTTTCGGCGCCATCGCTATGGCTTCTTCGCTTGACCAGATAGGCCCTGTGTCACGGACCGTTCTTGACGCAGCCCTGCTCCAGGAGATCATCGGCGGTTACGACCCTAAGGATTCAACTTCTATCCCGCAGCCGGTGCCCGCTCTTGCTGAGCAGGCCCGCCAGGGCCAGCGCAGGGACCTTAAAGGCGTCCGGATCGGGCTGGTCAGGGAACTTGGAGGCAAAGGGTTCCAGGCCGGTGTGGAAGCGCGGTTCAACGAAGGTGTGGAACAGCTCAGGGCAATGGGCGCTGAAGTGGTTGAGGTCTCACTGCCGCATGCAGAGTATGCGCTGGCTGCGTATTACGTGATCATGCCTTCGGAAGTCTCCAGCAACCTGGCCCGGTATGACGGCATGCGCTATGGCCTGCGTGTTATGCCGCCTGAAGGCGAGCCGCAGACCGCCGCTAACATGATGGCTTATACACGCGAAGCAGGTTTCGGCGATGAGGTGAAGCGCCGTATTATCCTGGGGACGTACGCGCTGTCGGCCGGTTACTATGATGCGTGGTACGGTTCCGCCCAGAAGGTGCGGACCCTGATTATTGAAGATTTCAGGAAAGCTTTTGAACAGGCTGATGTGCTCGTATCGCCTACATCACCGTCTACCGCATTCAAATTCGGTGAAAAAATGGATAACCCTATGGAGATGTACATCAATGACATTGCCACCATCCCGGCAAACCTGGCTGGGGTTCCTGCAATGTCCGTTCCCTGCGGGTTAAGCGATGGCGGGCTTCCGGCAGGTTTCCAGTTTATTGCGCCCCAGATGCAGGACGATAAGATGTATAAACCTGCTGCGGCGCTTGAATCCGCCCTTGAAGAAAAGCGGGGCGGCCCGGTCTGGAAGGCAATGGATGCTGCGTGGCTCAATACAGGCAGCGATACCCGCCCAGAGCAGGCTGAGTAGGGCACAGGAAAGGAAACAGTAGATTATGGCTGAAAAATTGATGAAGTTTGCTGATGCTGTTAAAAAATACGATCCTGTGATCGGGCTTGAAGTACATGTGGAATTAAGTACACAAACAAAGCTTTTCTGCCCTGCAGAAGTCCATTTCGGCGGCGAGCCCAACTCTCAGCTGACCCCTGTGTCCCTTGGGCTTCCGGGCAGCCTCCCGGTGGTGAACAGGACGGCTATCGACTACGCTGTTAAGCTCGGGCTGGCTTTGCACTGCAATATCGCTGAATGGTCGCAGTTCGCGCGCAAGAATTATTTCTATCCGGATATGCCGCGCGATTATCAGATCTCCCAGTATGATAAGCCGCTGAATGGTGAAGGGTACCTGGATGTTGAGCTTGAAGACGGTGATATTTTCCGTGTGCCTGTGGAACGCGCGCATGTTGAAGATGATGCCGGCAAGAATACCCATGTGGGCGGTGCCGACGGCCGTATTGAAGGGGCCGACCATTCGCTTGTGGATTATAACCGTGCCGGGGTGCCGCTGGTGGAGATCGTCACCAAGCCCATAACGGGGACAGGCGGACGTGCTGCAGAAGTAGCAGGCGCGTATGTGCGCACGATCCGCGATATTGTGCGCGCTCTGAATATTTCCCACGCCCGTATGGAACAGGGGAATATGCGTGCTGATGTTAATGTGTCGCTGCGTCCGTCCCCTGAGGCCCCGCTGGGGACACGCTCAGAAACAAAGAATGTCAATTCCTTCCGCGGGATCGAAAAAACGATCATTTATGAGATCAGGCGCCAGGCTGCAATCCTGGATGACGGCGGCGCGATACTGCAGGAGACCCGCCACTGGGATGAAGCATCGCAGGCTACTGCAGGCGGCCGCGTAAAGACTGATGCGGACGATTACAGGTATTTCCCTGACCCTGACCTTGTTATGGTCCATGTAACGAAAGAGCATATTGATGAGCTGGCTTCGCAGATGCCTGAGATGCCTCGGGAACGCCGCAACCGTCTCCAGGGCGAGTGGGGCTTCTCCGATCTTGAGATGCGCGATGTAGTCAACGCTGATGCCCTGGATCTCATAGAAGCCACCATCGCCGCTGGAGCCACTGCGGGCGGGGCCCGCAAGTGGTGGCTTGGCGAGATCAGCCGTGCAGCCAATGAGCGTGAAACACCGCTGGAGGATATGCCCATTACCCCGGCTGATGTGGCGCGGGTGGAAAAGCTCGTAGGTGAAGGCAGGCTTAATGACAAGCTCGCCAAGCAGACGGTTGCCGGCGTTCTCGCCGGTGAAGGCACACCTGATGAGGTCGTCAGAAAACACGGGTATGAGGTCGTTTCTGATGACGGTGCCCTTGAAGCGGAAGTGGATAAAGCCCTTGCTGCCGATCCGGATGTTGCCGCAAAGCTGAAGGCCGGCAATATGAAGCCGATGGGCGCGATCATCGGTGCGGTTATGAAAGCTACACGCGGACAGGCCGATGCTAAGGCTGTATCTGCTATTGTTATGCGGAAGGTCAAAAGCTGAGGCCGAAGGCTGAAGGTCGCCGACATATTAAGGAAATCAATCGAGATGACACGATCCGATATGACACCAGAATCAACAGTTCCGCACACAGCTGACGGGGAGAAGCTGGATTCTCCGCAAAATCAGCCGCCGGACAGCCCTCAAGGCGCACAGGGCCGTGATACGCATAAGGGTATGCAGGATGTACAGAAGGACGTTCGCGCGCTTCCATCCAGCATTTCTATCCCTGAGATTGAGGGGGAGATGCTGGTCCTCCGGCCGGCAGTATGGGAAGACTGTGAAAAGCTTGATGAGCTTGATGCATTCCATGATTCTGCGCGGATCACAGGCAAGAGCAAGGAAGCGGAGCGATCTACTGTGCGTGCGTGGGTGTCCCGGTACCTGTCATGGTCCCGCGGGGAGCTGCGTGCCCAGGAGAGTTTCTCTGACCCTGAAGCCCGAGGGGTCATAGCCTGGTCTATGTTTGCTCAGTCTGACCTTACAGGCTCTGACGATAAGAATGAAAGCGACGGCAACGGGTTTGTCCTTATCGGCATGGTTTTCCTTATCGATATTGACGGCTGGGCCAAGTCGGCGCGTATCCAGGTCCTTCTTGGCCGCGATTACCGTTCCCGCGGTTTTTCCCGTGACGCCATGCCGCGTGTTATGACGTATGGTTTTGCTCCTGAGCCTGCAGGGCTGGGTATGCACCGCATCTGGGTAGGGGTACCGCAGCGTAATACCCGTGCCTCAACGGTCTACAAATCCCTTGGTTTCACAACAGAAGGCAATTCCCGTGATGCTTTGTGGGATAATGAGAATGAGCGGTACCAGGACCTTGAGGTCCAGGGCATGCTTGCAGATGAGTTCGATCCGATAGGCTCCCTTGAAGCATTCGGGATGCGCCCTATTATGACGAATCCCGGGATCCGCGAGGCGATGTCAATGCACGAGCATTCCATAGAGATTGAACAGCACAGGTCTTTTGTCCGTAACGTTGCTGATATATCTTTTGATGATGAGGCTTCTTCCGCAGTATCGAACCGCGAGAACTGGCGCGGCAACCATATTGACGGATATGACGGGTACGGCCCGGAAGAAGGAACTGATGATACCGACGGTATCCCTTCGCAGATTGGGCAGCAGGATATAGCCGATGCGGCCGAAGTAACTGCACAAGGCGGAGACTCCACCGGGGCTGGGACTTCTGCGCAGCAGGGCAGTACAGGGGATCCCGGATCCGCCAGGAAGTCCGGGGATCCTGCCGTTCCTGGTATTTCCAACAGTCCTGATGGCACCGGTTCGGAAGCCGGTAAGCAGGGGGCATCGGGCATATCTGGCGGGCCGGATGAAACCGTCGGGCAGGATAGTGCAGAAGCGACGGATACGTCTGATACGTTACATGGGTCCGGTCCATCCGGCACATCGCAGAAGGTCCCATGGTGGCGCCGGCTCGGCAGGAACAGGAGGCGTGACCAGTAGCTGCCAGTAGCTGCACACAGCTGTATGTACAGTGCGGCTGGAGCCGTCTCTCACCTCCTCTGCCGCCAGCCGCTTTATTTTTCAGGGAAAACAACAGGAAAGGATCTCAATTATGAGTGCAGAAGATCTTGACAGGTACGAAACTGATGCGGAACTCTCCCTGTATCGTGAGTATAGGGATGTTATCAAGCTTTTTACTTATGTTGTTGAAACCGAAAGGCGTTTTTACCTGGCTAACAGGGTCGATTTCAACACGCGCTCTGCAGGACAGGATGTATATTTCGATGTCCAGCTGACCGATGCGTGGGTATGGGATGTGTACCGCCCGAGCCGTTTTGTCAAAAGCGTCCGCATCGTCACTTTCAAAGATGTCAATGTAGAAGAGATACAGAAAACTGACATTGACGTCCCCCAGGGTATATAAAGCCGGGCGATAGTTTTATTCGCCCATATCGGTAAAATAGTTAAGCTAAGTATGGCTTTTTATTGGTTCCTATAAGGAGGAAATGTGCCAGAAAAGAAGAAAGTCGTTATTATCGGCGGAGGCCCTGCAGGCCTTACAGCTGCATGGGAGCTTGTTAAAGACAGCTCAGATGCTTATGATGTGACCGTCCTTGAAGCCACAAAAGAATTCGGCGGCATCTCCCGTACAGTGAAATACAACGGGAACCGCATGGATATCGGCGGGCATCGTTTCTTTTCCAAAGATGAAAGCATTATGAACTGGTGGAAAGAAGTACTGCCTCTTCAGGGAGCCCCTTCCTACGATGACAAGAAGCTGGGCCGTCATCATGATCTGGAGCCGGACGGGCCTGACCCTGAAAAAACCGATAAGGTCATGCTGAAGCGCCATCGTGTTTCCCGTATTTTCTGGAACCAGCATTTCCTTGATTATCCGATCACGCTGAGCCCCGGCACACTGAAGGCTATGGGACCGAAGATCACTATCGAGGCCGGGTTCAGCTATCTGGCATCTGTTTTCCACAAACTCCCTGAAACAAGCCTCGAGAACTTCTATATCAACCGTTTTGGCCGCAAGCTGTACTCCATGTTTTTCGAGGGATATACCGAGAAGCTGTGGGGCCGCCATCCTTCTGAGATATCAGCCGACTGGGGTGCCCAGAGGGTCAAGGGCCTGAGCATCATGAACGTGCTGAAGAATGCGTTCCTGAAGCTGATGCCTAAGCATAAGACCGATAATTCCAAAGTAGAGACTTCCCTTATTGAGGAATTCTGGTATCCCAAGCTTGGCCCGGGCCAGCTGTGGGAAACTGTTGAAGAGAATTCCCGTGCCAAGGGCGTCAAGGTACTGACCGGTTCAACAGTCACAAAAATAAACCAGGCTAACGGCAGGATAGCTTCTGTTTCTTACGTTGATGAAAGCGGCAAAGAGAACACGCTCCGGGCTGATGAGTTCATTTCTTCCATGCCTTTGAAAGATCTTGTCAATGCTATTGATAAGTCTGATACCAAGGCCCCGCAGGATATGAAAGAGATTGCTTCAGGCCTTCCGTACCGCGATTTCGTCACAGTTGGCCTGCTGGTCAGGAAACTCCGCATCCGTAATAATACGGATATCCCCACGCTTGGGCATCCGCCTATTGTCCCCGATAACTGGATCTATGTCCAGGATCCCGGCTACAAAGTCGGGCGTTTCCAGATTTTCAACAACTGGAGCCCATATCTGGTCAAAGATGTTGACGACACTGTGTGGATCGGAATGGAGTATTTCTGCAATGAAGGTGACGACTTCTGGAACCTGAGTGATGAGGAAGCCACAAACCTTGCGATAAAAGAACTTACCCGCATGCGTGTTATCAGCGGCAAACAGGATGTCCTGGATTCGCACCGTGAGCTTGTCCAGAAGGCATATCCGGCGTATTTCGATACGTATAAGGATATCGACCAGCTTATTGAATATCTTGATTCATTCGGCAACCTGTACTGCGTGGGCCGTAACGGGCAGCACCACTACAATAATCAGGACCATTCGATGGCTACGGCTATTGAGGCCGTCGGCAATATCAAGTCCGGAAAGACCTCGAAGAAGAATGTCTGGTCAGTGAATACTGAAAAGTCATATCACGAGTCCAAATAGGTTTTAGCCGGGGTATCTGCTGGGGGTCTGCCGTGATCCCCAGCAGATGCTAGGATCCGGCTGGCGTTTTGACAGGGTAAACCGGCCCCAAGGCTTTGAGCTGGTTTACCCTTTGTGTATAATGGGATTTTGCATGTGTCGGATCCGGTTTGCCGCATAGGGCCGGATCTTTCAGGTCAAGCTGGCCGCGCGTTGCACGGCCTGCGGATTGTCACAGCTGTATACAGGCAAACCTGGATACACTCAGTTTTTATCATGCACTGGTATGCGGCGGTGATGGAGGACAATAATGAACGCTGTAGAACAGTTTGAAGCAAAACAGCTTAAAGATGCTGCAGGCATCCCGGATTTCCGTTCCGGAGATACCGTCAAGGTAAATGTGAAGATCCAGGAAGGCAATAATGCACGTATCCAGGCTTTCCAGGGTGTTGTGATTGCCCGCAGCGGTGCCGGGCTGCGCGAGACTTTCATAGTCCGTAAAGTCAGTTTCGGTGTAGGCGTGGAACGGCGATTCCCCGTACATTCCCCGGTGATCGACTCTATTGAGCTCGTGCGCAGGGGCCGTGTACGCCGTGCAAAGCTTTACTATCTGCGTAAGCTGCGCGGTAAGGCTGCACGAATCGTTGAGCGCCGTGATAATACGCAGAAAGCTAATGCACAGAAATCAGAGTAGCTGATTACAGCTATCCGGTTTTCTTGAGTATTTAAGGAGCCCTAGGGAAAGTTGACCTCCTGGGGCTCCTTCCCCAATCAGCAGGTTACAGAACAGATTAGTTGCAGCATGGCGGACCAGGATAAATCCAATAACCTTTTTGACGGTTCCGGGCTGATGGACAGGACCCAGATATATGCCCAGAGGAAGTCAGCCGGACAGTCGGCCCGGCGTGTGCATTCCAGAAATTATGATCCTGCAGGCAAAAGGTACATTATCCCCCAATACGGCAAGCGGGCTGCACGGAAGAAAGAGGCTGCGGCATATATACGGGATACCCTTATAACCATTATCCTTGTCGGCATCATTATTGCGCTTCTGCGCACTTTTGTTATCACGCAGTATATTATCCCGTCATCCTCAATGGAGGATACCCTCCCTGTCGGTTCCCAGGTGCTGGCTAACAAGCTGATGAGAGGGGAGCCTTCCCTTAAACGCGGTCATATTATCGTTTTCAAAGATACCCATGGGTGGCTGTCTTCATCGGAATCAAGCAGTACACAAGGCGGTTTTGCCGGCCTTTTCAATAAGATAACCGGGAACAAAAATGGTGACAGGTATCTGATAAAACGGGTCATCGGGCTTCCCGGGGATACGGTCGCATGTGAAGGGGCAGGCCACCCTATCACTGTGAACGGGCAGCCGATCAATGAAAGCTCTTATCTGAAGCCTGGGACAGATCCCAGTGATGTGGCTTTTACAGTACGTGTAACAGCAGGGAATATATTTGTTATGGGCGATAACCGTTCCAATTCCGCCGATTCACGCTATCATACCGATGACGGCAATAACGGCCTCGTTCCTATGAGCGCTGTTACCGGGGTCGCAGTGGCTGTGATCTGGCCTGTTTCCCAGTGGCGCGGGCTTACCGGCGGGACGAAAGTTTTTGACAATGTCCCTATCCCTTACAACAGTTAGCGGTATCCGTCTCATGGATAATCCCGCACCCGGTCCAGGTCCCGTCCATCCGGACTTCCCACAGGGCCGGCAGCGTGCAGTCCTTCCGGCAGCAGTTTCCCCGACATGGGATGTTGAATTACAGACGGTCCATTCTGCTCCGCAGCCGGATACCGGCCGGAGCGGCTATGGCCGGAGTAATTTTGATATAGTGATCGGATGCGACGAGGTGGGCCGCGGATGCCTCGCCGGCCCCGTTATGGTGGGGGCCTGTGCTTTTAGCGTCCCGTCAGTACTCAGCAAAGCTGCCGGTTCGCTGTTCCCTGCGGGGCTTAAAGATTCCAAAATGCTGTCGGAAAAGAAAAGGGAACAGCTTGTGGAGCCGGTACAGGAGTGGTGCGATGCGTATGCGGTAGGCAGCTCAACTAACCGGGAGATCGACAGGCAGGGGATCATGGCGGCTTTGGGGGCTGCCGCTGCCCGCGCGATCAGGCATATACTGGAAACTGCAGACTGCCCCTGCAGGAAGGCTGCGGTGATCCTTGACGGCCCTCATGATTACATAACCCCCGCTATAACCCCTGCCATCGAAGCCGGCGGCGCGGCATATCCTGTCCTGTCCGGCTGCGGAATAGAGGTAATCCCGGTCGTCAAAGGCGATCAGAAATGTGTCAGCGTTGCCGGGGCATCTGTTATTGCCAAAGTCACCAGGGACCGGTATATGGTTGGCCTGGCCGGCCGCCATCCTGAGTGGGCGGCCTACGCATGGCAGAAAAACAAGGGGTACGGGTCTGCGGCGCATCGCCGGGCGATCCGGTTATATGGGGCAACGCCTTATCACAGGGTTTCCTGGAAACTGAGGTAGGGGGGGCATCCTCCTGCCATTTTGCCGCCGGATTTTGCCGGCACCCGGTAAGCACTGCCCGGATACCTTTTTGGCTGGGTACCGGGTTTTGCAGCGTCCGGCACATTCTTCTTTTTTCTTTTTCTTCGGTACCTCTGCTGAGTTTTTTGATCCGGGCCTACATAAGCAGCGCCCGCCGGACGCGTGCAATATGGCGGCGCGATTCGTATGCGAAATTAATAAGGATAAACAGGCAGACAAAGGCGACAGGCAGCATATGGCGGTCGAAATTATTAGCCGGCGACATAACCATGACCCCCATAAGCATCAGCAGCGGAAACTGCCTGAGAAGGTATTTCCACCGTTTGAGGATGAATTCTGCACACATAAGGAGAAGGCATATGATCACGTAGAAATTGCCGTGGATAAGCCATCCCAGTATGGGTTCTGACGAGACTGTATCTGTTGATGACTGCACGAATACACGCACCTGCGGGAAATAATAACGCAGCCACTGCGACTGGGTATCAAGCTGCGGCGTCTTGATATAGTATGCGGCCCCGGTGTAGGGCTCATCATTGATATCAAAATATCCGTAAACTTTAGCCATAAAAGCGTCATAGTAGATCACAGGATTGCGCTTGCCCAGTTCAAGCCATGCTTTATTAAATTTTTCCATATCTTTGGCTGTTACTGTGCGCCACTTATATGTTTCGATTTTGGAATCGGTCCCTGAAGATTTGACTTTATCGGCATCATTGGGGAAATAAGTGATCCCCATAGCATAAAGGTTGAAAATAGGTGACAGGTCGTTTTTAGTTTCCGTGGAAATATTAAGCGGGGCAAGCTTCATCGTCCGTGCGATCTGCTGGATCTGCACCCCCCGGCTTTCAATGGGATCCCCGCTGATTATAGCCCCCGTACCTACAGCTATATTAAGCCCCACCTGGAAGATAACCAGAGGGATGGCAAGCCCTATGAGCCAGGTGCGCCATCGTGCACGGCTGGCAATAAGGACGAGGATGCACTGTACAGCAATAATGTAGACAGCATATTTTGCGGATATGAGCATAGCCCCGCTGCTTATAAACAGTCCTGCAGTAAGCCTCCTGGATATTTTTGCGGATGGCGCAGCAGCAAATATTTCGTACCACTGGCCGAACCACCATAAGAAAGCGAAAGCGAAAACGGGGGATTTCGTCAGGGCAGCGCTGCTGAACAGCGGAAGCGGGTTAAAAGCAAAAAACGCCAGTATGATAAGGCGTGTCCACGGCCCTGCAGGAGCCCTCTGCTCAATAGCGTTTGCACAGCCGTATGTGTATGCCGGCCGTGCAAAACGGAAAAAGCGGGCCATAGTAACAGAAACACAGAAAAGTGCAAAAACCGCCTGCAACCCTGAAGCAATAATAAGGCCCCAGTCCTTTGATCCCGTCCACTGGTTGGAAAGCTCAAGTATACCGCCGGTAAACAGGGTAAGCACAATATTGTGCTGATTGGTGAGGTAAGTGGACGTAGCCGGCCACAGATAGTGGGCTATAGGATAGATATCCGCCACATTGAAAGATTCAGAATAAGCTGGTTTTCCGCCCTGCATGAAGTAAGCCCACCGGTTTACTTCACTCCACTGTGATATTGCATCAGCGCTGAACACAGTGGGTATGAAGATGAAAAAAATGCCCCACACAACAGCAAGGACGCAGGCAATCTGCCAGGAATATCTCGTATGGCTGACGATCCAGGGGCGCCAGTTGCTATGGACCAGGTGTGCAGCATGCTGTATAGCCTGTGCAGCAATGCCGGCGATCCTTTTGGATTTCCCCTTCCTGCCGGAGGGCTTCCATTCTGCATCTTTTGCTGATGTTTTAGCTGCATTCCTGTCCGGAGCGCTGCGGCCTGCCCTTAAACGGACCGCAACTTTGCGCACTGTGCTGCGGAGCATCATCCCGGAATTCCTGCAGAGCCGGACGGCCGCGGGACCAACAGTATCGAGGATATATGACTGTGCACAGCGCCATATTCCCCTGATCCGCGAATGCGCCTGGCTTATATTCACAGCGATCCCGACGATCCCCATATAACCGGCAAAAAAAGTGATAAGCAGTATCCAGTTATGTGCGCGGAAAGAAGTGATAGAGGAATTTGCGCGATACAGCGGCCCGACCGCGGTGCATAATGCCATCCATGCGCATACAAGGGAAACTGCTGTCCAGCGCAGGATAAGCCAGAAACGCGCCAGTCTGGGATGCTGCGGCTGATGGAGGGGGTTGGAGGCGGTGCCGGGAACAGACGCTGCAGCGCTGTCTGCTGCCTCAGGACCTGCCATCAGATACCCCATTCGCCTGTTGCCGATTGCCTGTCAGTGGAGCGAACGACGGGAATCGAACCCGCGTAATCAGTTTGGAAGACTGAGGCTCTACCATTGAGCTACGTTCGCATCGGCTGTCCAGCCAGCCAAATCACTATTATACATAACTCGTGGAATATGCCGCGCCGCCTACGTTCCTCCCGCATTGCTAATCTGAATGTATGGCGCGAAAACGGATCACTATAGCAGCGAGCCGCCCGGTGCGGGATGAGGTGGTGGAATCCGCCGAGAAAAACGGCATATCTGTTGCAGATGTGCAGCGCAGACGGGCGCATCCGGTGCTTATTGCTGTGTTCACCGTCCTGGTCCTCGGTGCAATAACTGCCCCGTACGGCGCGGGACGTTTCCTGGCGCTGGAGCATACTGCCGAAGTGTCCCGGGCCCTTGCGCCTTATGACGCACGGAGCATGGTATTCCTGGCATGGGCTGTCACGACGCTTACATTTATGGCTTTCGGCATGGTCTTTATGGATAACCGCAGGGTTTTATGGGGGGTTGTGGCCCTCTTCCTGTTTTCGGCACAGCAGTTCATCTGCGGTATAGCGCTTGTGAAAACGGGTTTCTGGTACGGGACCCGCGTAGTGTACGGTGCTTACGCCAATTACGCTAATTCGCTTAATGTGGGGGTCTTTACGTCGGCTGCAGGCCTTGCCGTATTTGTGGTGGTATATCTGTTTATCCTGTTTACAGTAAAAAAGACGTCATCTTTCAACGTCCTGTCGCGCAGCTGGGTGTCGCTGATCAGTTTCAGCATTATTGAGGTAATAGTGCTCTTCCTGGCTTATCTGAGCGGTATAGCCGGCATTTTTATCTCCTAGGCATTCCCAGCTATCCTTAGGTACACGTCCTCCTATAATGGCACTGTCCTCTATAGGCAGGAACGTTCCTATAGGCAGGGGAAACAATTTAATCTGGAGTAATCAAACCATAGGAAAATGGAGAAAAATAATGTTGAAAGGCTTTAGGGATTTTATTGCCCGCGGCAATATGGTAGAGATGGCTGTTGCCTTTGTTATGGGTTCCGCTGTAACAGCTATTGTGACATCTCTGGTAGATAGCGTTATCAACCCTCTGATCGCAGCTATTTTCAGTATGCCGGATATGGACAAGGTGTGGAACGTGACTGTGAATGGTTCCGTGGTCAAGTTCGGGGCCTTTGTCGGCGCGATCATCAACTTCCTGATCATCGCCCTCGTCGTGTATTTCTGCATCGTTGTCCCTATGAACAAGCTTGCTGAAATGTCCAGCCGTAAAAAGGAAGAGGGCAAGGAAGAGCTTTCTGACGAAGAAAAACAGACCCAGCTCCTTGCCGAGATCAAGTCCCTGCTATCCGCTCAGGGCCAGGGCACTTCAGGGGCAGGGCAGGCAGCCTAGGCTTACCTAGTCTTGCCTGTATCTGTACCTCGGGTTTTTCGCACTCGCGTGCTACAATATGACGCGGCGTATATATCGCCCGCGGATACAGAGCGCTTCAGCATAGGGCTGGGGCACCGCGCAACGGACTAAGGAGGCCATTGTGGCACTTACTAATGCAGAAAAGCAGACGATTATTTCTGAGTATGCAACTCATGAGGGTGACACAGGCTCCCCTGAGGTACAGGTTGCACTGCTTACCGCGCGTATTAATAATCTCACTGTCCATATGAAGCAGCACAAGCATGATTACCATTCAGACCGCGGGCTGCTCCTCATGGTCGGTGAACGCCGCCGTATGCTTGAATATCTGAGGGATAAGGATATCAATCGTTATCGTTCGCTTATTGAGCGTCTCGGACTGCGTCATTAAACTTTGTGCCCAGGTATCGTGCCTGGGCTCTTTTATGTTTGATGGCTGGATTTGATAACACCAATAATTAATGAGCTGATTCAGTACATGATTTGGTAAAGATTAAACAGTAACTATATAGAAATGATGATTCGGAGAGGGTCTCCGAATGAGGCAGTAAAAGGAGGAACCCATGGAGGGTCCCGAAATAAAAGCAGTAGAAGCCGTAATTGATAACGGCAGTTTTGGTACACGCACATTGCGTTTTGAAACAGGCAGGCTGGCACAGCAGGCAGATGGTGCTGTTGCCGCTTACCTTGATGATGATTCCATGATCCTGTCTACTACCACAGCAGGCAGCAGCCCCAAAGAAAATTTTGATTTCTTCCCGCTTACGGTCGATGTGGAAGAAAAGATGTACGCAGCAGGGAAGATCCCCGGCTCATTCTTCCGCCGTGAAGGGCGCCCTTCCAATGAGGCAGTGCTGGCGTGCCGTATTATCGACCGTCCGCTTCGCCCGCTGTTCCCGCATACGCTCCGTAATGAAGTACAGGTTGTTGAGACGGTCCTGTCTATTGATCCTGATGACTCTTATGACATGATCGCTATGAATGCCGCTTCAGCATCCACGATGATCTCAGGCCTTCCGTTTGAAGGGCCGGTTTCAGGCGTGCGCCTGGCTCTGATTGACGACCAGTGGGTGGCCTTCCCGCGCTGGTCTGAGCGTGAACGTGCAGTATTCGAACTTGTTGTCGCAGGCCGCGTGCTTGACAGCGGAGATGTTGCTATCGCTATGATCGAGGCAGGGGCCGGCAGGAATGCATGGAAGCTTATTTATGATGAAGGAATGACCAGGCCTGATGAGGTCGTTGTTGCGGGCGGCCTTGAAGCAGCCAAGCCATTCATCAAGGCTATCTGCGAGGCGCAGGATGAACTGAAGCGTATTGCCGCGAAGGAAACAAAGGAATTCCCTCTGTTCCCTGAGTATACGGATGAACTGTATGCCCGTATTGACCAGCTTGCACATAATGATCTCAATGATGCCCTTTCTATAGCTGAAAAACTTCCAAGGCAGGACCGCATCGCCGGGATCAGGCAGTCAGTGGTTGATACCCTGGCCCACGAATTTGCTGATATGGATGATGCCGAGAAAGAAAAAGAGATCGGCAATGCATTCAAAGAGCTGCAGCGCCAGATAGTCCGTCGCCGTATCCTTACCCAGGATTACCGTATTGACGGCCGCGGGCTGCGCGATATCCGCACCCTTTCCGCTGAAGTCGATGTTGTCCCCCGTGTGCACGGTTCTGCGCTTTTCCAGCGCGGTGAGACCCAGATCCTGGGTGTAACAACACTGAATATGCTGAAAATGGAGCAGACGACGGATGCGCTGTCCGGCCCGAACACCCGCAGGTATATGCACAATTATGAAATGCCTCCGTATTCCACCGGCGAAACCGGGCGTGTAGGTTCCCCGAAGCGCCGCGAGATCGGCCATGGCGCCCTTGTCGAGCGTGCCCTCATCCCGGTACTCCCTTCCCGCGAAGATTTCCCCTACGCGATCCGTCAGGTATCGGAAGCTATCGGGTCTAATGGTTCAACATCAATGGGGTCTGTGTGCGCTTCAACCATGTCCCTCCTTGACGCCGGCGTACCGCTGAAGGCCCCTGTCGCCGGTATCGCTATGGGGCTTGTTTCGGGTGATGTTGACGGCCAGATGGTGTATAAGACCCTTACAGATATCCTTGGTGCCGAGGACGCCTTCGGCGATATGGACTTCAAGGTTGCCGGGACATCTGAGTTCATTACTGCTTTGCAGCTTGATACCAAGCTTGACGGTATCCCTGCCGATATTTTGGCAGCCGCTTTGCAGCAGGCATTTGAGGCCCGTATGACGATCCTTGAAGTCATTGATGAATGCATTGACGGGGTAAATGAGATGAGCCCGTATGCGCCGCGTATTATTACTACCACTGTCCCGGTCGATAAGATCGGCGAAGTGATTGGGCCTAAAGGCAAGATGATCAACGAGATCCAGGAAAAGACCGGCGCTGATATCAGTATTGAGGATGACGGTACGGTCTATATTGCTTCTGAAGGCGGGGATTCCGCTGAAAGGGCACGCGAGTTCATTGACCAGATCGCCAATCCGCATATCCCTGAGGCAGGGGAGGCATACCAGGGCAAGGTAGTGAAGACTACAAGCTTTGGCGCTTTCGTCAACCTGACCCCAGGCACTGACGGCCTGCTCCATATTTCCCAGATCCGCAACCTTGCCAACGGTGATCGTATTGATGCTGTTGAGGATGTGCTCCGTGAAGGTGATACTGTTGAGGTAGTCGTCCAGGGTGTTGATGATAAGGGGAAGATCTCGCTTGCTATCCCGGGTTTTGAGGAGCAGGAGAGTAATTCCCGTTCCAATGCCGGCCGTCCGGACCGCGGGTTCCGCGGCGGACGCCGTTCGGAACATCGCAGCCGCGACGACAGGCCGGACCGTGATGACGACCGTGATTACCGTCCGCGCCGCCCCCGCCGCGATGATGACGACGATCTGGGGGACCGCGACAGCAGGAGTGAACGTTCCTATCGCCGCAATTCCCGGTATGATGATGACGACCGCCGCCGCAGCCCGCGGTACAGCGATGATGACCGTGATTACCGTCCGCGCCGCCCCCATCATGACAAAGATGGCTATGAGAGCCGTTATGACGGCCGCACAGAGCGGGCAGAGCGCCGCAACAGCCGCTATGAGGATAATGATTACAGTGAGTACCGCCAGGAGCGTGAAGAGCGTACAGCCCGTCCCCGCCGCCGTATCCGCCGTGATTTTGACCCCTTTGATGAGGACTAGGCGGTTCCCGGCGGGTAATCAAGGTTGCTCTGCCTGTTAAGGAGCTGCACTAAAAATATATGGAAAAGCCCTGCTGAGCCCGTTGCCCGGCAGGGCTTTTTATATTACCTTTTATATTGATCAGTATCAGTGTTTCCCGGATTCATCCAGCCCGGCTGAATCTTCCCAGTTGACTGCCCCGTCCCGGTATGCGTGTTCATGAAGCAGTTCAGACAGTTTGAGCCGGTCCAGCTCACGATAATAGCTTTCCATGCCTTTTTTGAAGGCAGCGGCTATTTTTGCCTCCCCTTTATCCACATGGGGGCTGTCATTGAAAAGCACGTGTCCCCGGGATGGGAATCCCGCCTCAAATCGGCTGCCTTCCACAGCAAGGACAACATCTTTAAGGCTGGTCTCATGTATCGGTTTATGGAGCGTGTAGCCTCCGCGCTTACTGGCATTGGCGTCAATAAGCCCGGCTCTGGACAGTTTCATCAGGACCTTTTTCAGATACGAATCCGAAACGTTCAGCAGGCGGCTCAGCACGCGGCTTTTAACAGGCTTATGGCCTTCCTGGAGGGCAAGCATGAGGAGCACGAAGATTGCCTGTTCAACGCTTTTACTAAGCCTCATGCCGTGTGCTCCGCGCGCTCCAGCTTTTTCCTGCCGGCACGCATAATCGTGGAATACAGTATTTCAGCCATCCTGCCGCCGGCATTTGTCAGGGCAGATCTGAAAATGGGAGAAGGGACTTCAATCTCAATGGTCCACTTTACCAGGGTGCGGCCTTCTGGCAGTTCTGTAAAAGCGATCTCTGTAAAATCCTGCCTGACCGCAGGGAAGGACTGCCTGACTCTGTAGCGGATGTAATGCCCTTTATCGACAGCGGTTATTTCTTCATGATACCAGCCTGCGACCATAATGATATCGCGCTGCGATCCTGCATCATACCTTTTCCCGGGCCTCCATGCAGATGTAAAGACTATAGGGGAGGCGGTAAAGTTTTCGGAGTGGTAGAACCATGCGAATACATCATCCCTGGGAGCCGCTATCTCCAGGCTGATCTCAACACGTTTTGCCATAGTATTATCCGGCAAGCCCTGAGACCAGCTGTTCTGCAACATCGTCAACATGGACAGGCTTCAGGTTCTTTGAGAAGATGCCGAAGAATTTGAGCAGGGGGACGAATTTGCTTATAGTATCACTGCGGCCATTTCCGTAAACGATTGTTGGCGTTACGATTACTGTTGGGATCCCGCTGTCTTTAAGCATCCGGGCCAGGCGTGCCTTGCCCCGGACAAAGAGCTTAGGGCCCGTAGTCCCGCTGATGAATTCCATTGCCGGTATTTTTTTATTCCTGGCTATGGCGAGCATGACTTCGGCCGGCTCATCATTAACTTTACGGAACTTTTCCGGATCACTTTCAGGGCGTCCGACGAAATCTGCTATGCGGTCTATCGTATCCGGTAATTTGCTGATTACGTCGTCATAGTCAGTTACATCTGCCTGGATATTGATGATCCTGCTGTCTTCAAGCGTATTCTTTCCTGAGCGTGATACCACATAGAAAGTTGCCTGAGGATCCTTTTCAAGCCACTTCCTGGTCACATTCCTGCCGAGATATCCATTCCCTCCGAGCAGTACGATATTTGTCATTGCGATGCCTTTCATCTTTTCCTTTATCTAAGGATATTTAAATATCCTAGGATTATCTATATCCTGGGATCTGCGAAGTCAAACTTGCTGCATTTCCATGAAAGTATCTCCGTGAAATAAAACGGCAATAAAAAGCGGGCAGTGCACTACGTGTTATACTGCCCGCATACGGTCATATGCCCGAAAGAGAACTTAGAGCAAATCAGCCTTCCAGAGCTTTATCTACTACGGATGCGGCCTCTTCAAGCACTGTGTCCAGCACTTCTTCAGACACAAAGGACTCTGCATATACTTTGTAAATATTTTCTGTACCGGATGGACGGGCAGCGAACCAGTTATCCTTAGTCGTTACCTTGATCCCGCCGATCGGCGCATTGTTGCCGGGAGCCTCGGTCATTTTCTGTTCAATAGGCTCTCCGCCGAGAACGGTATCTGTTACAGACTGCGGCGTAAGGCCGGCGAACTTCTGCTTCTGCTCCAGGGTCGTGGGCGTATCTACACGCTTGTACCAGCTTTCGCCGAAACGCGCTACCTGTTCCTCGTGGAGCTGCCCTGGGTTCTTACCTGTTTTGGCAGTGATCTCTGCAGCAAGGAGGTCGGGGATGATGCCATCCTTATCGGTAGTCCATACATGGCCGTCAAAGCGCAGGAAGCTCATGCCGGAACTTTCCTCTCCGCCGAAACCTACTTCGCCGTTGAACAGGGGATCAACGAACCATTTGAAGCCTACGGGGACTTCTACAAGCCTGGCATTGATCGAAGCAGCTACACGGTCAATAAGCGATGACGATACGAGCGTTTTGCCTACGCCTGCACCTGCCGGCCATCCCGGGCGGTTCCCGCCGAACAGGTATTCCACACATACGGCTATGTAATGGTTAGGGTTCATAACGCCGGTACCGGGGCATACGATGCCGTGGCGGTCGGCGTCGGGGTCTGTCCCGCCTACGAGGTCATACTGGTCCCAGGCCCCTGCATTAAGGCGGTCTACAAGGCCTTTCATAGCGTAGGGGGAGCTTGGGTCCATGCGTATCTTGCCGTCATGGTCGATCGTCATGAAGGACCACTGGGGGTCAACTTTGGGGTTGACTACGCCAATATTAAGCCTGTATTTTTCGTTGATAAGGTCCCAGTAATTAACCGATGCGCCGCCGAGCGGGTCAATGCCCAGGCGTACCCCGGAATCTTTAATAAGCTGGAAATCAATAACATCCTTCAGATCATTAACATAGTGTTCACGGTAATCGAAACGTTCGATAAGGTCTGAAGCGATCGCCTGGCTGAACGGGATACGGGCTATATTCTTCCAGTCGGGGAGGAGCTCATTTGCCCGCTGTGCAATAGCATTCGTTGTTTCAGCGGGTGCAGGCCCCCCTGTCGGAGGGTCGTATTTGAAACCGCCGTCAGTTGGCGGGTTATGTGAGGGGGTAACCACAATACCGTCAGCAAGGTCAGGCCCGCTGAAACGCTGCGTGCCGTCTGCCGCGCGGTTATGGGTCAGGATCGCCTGTGAGATAGTTGGCGTTGGGGTGTAATCATCTCGTGAATCAATACGCACGCGCACACCATTGGCGGTAAGCACTTCAATTGCGGTTTTCCACGCAGGGAGGCTGAGCGCATGGGTGTCCCGCCCAATATAGAGCGGACCGTCAATATGGGCCTGGGAGCGGTATTCGGCAATCGCCTGGGTTATCGCAACGATATGGGCTTCATTGAAGGATGTTTTCAAACTGGAGCCGCGATGTCCGGATGTACCGAAAGCAACTCTCTGCTCAGGTACAGCAGCATCAGGAATAAGGTCATAGTATGAGCCTAGGACCTCGTCAACATTGATCAGATCTTCTGGGGTGGCGGGCATCCCCGCATTATTCGCAACCATATATCTATTGTGCCACGCCAAGCCGACGCAAACCTTAAAATATTATGGATTTTTACAGCGGGCCGTACGGATTTCACATAAGCAGGCTGCTGCCGGACCCTGTCTGTTCCGGGATATCAGCGCGGACGGCTGTGCCGGTGTTTTCTGATGCAGCCGTCTGGGGCTGCCCTGATACCGGTCCGGGATCCGTCAAAACCGGATTTGCATCCGCCGCAGCAGTATCTCTGCCGCTGCCGGTAACGGGGGAGAGGACTCCCGTTGCGTCAACAGCTCCGCCCGTTTGAGGTGCCCGGACTATCAGCGAGTTGTGGTCAACAGTAAAACGGATATGCTGCGTTTTTTCAAGGATATCCCCGTCAACTTCTGCCAGCACAGGTTTATCAAGCATAATCTCTGCACTGCTGCCCTGGTATTGCCTTACTTTTGATTTTTGTGATATCGGGCTTTGCTCAGAACGTCTGGTAAGTGTCTGATGGATAACATCAACAAGGAGGTTGAACCATCCCCATAAGCCGTGTGTCGTGTCGATCGTTTCAAAATCCAGTATGCCGTCATTGTAGCGGGCGTCCGGCATAAGCGTGAATCCGGGGATCCTCCCGCAGTTCCCTGCCATGAAGGTGCGGAAAGTTTCCCCGCGCATTTCATGCACTGTCCCGTCGGCTTCTGTGAGAATAACTGTCCCGCGGTTCCGGGATCCGAATAAATGTTTGAATGCCCCCCAGAAGTAGGCAAACCAGCTGATTGATTTTTTCAAGTTAGGATCGGTATCGTCAATCATCTGGGCATCAAAACCAACGCCGGCAATAATAAGGAAGCCGTGTTTATGCCCAGGGTCATCCGAGTCCAGAAGGGTCATGCGCCCCATATCGACTTTGCGCGATCCATGCGACGTGGCGATCGTCATTGCAGCTTCTATATTGTCTACAGGGATCCCCATGTTGCGTGCAAAAAGGTTTCCGGTTCCGATAGGTATAATGCCGAATGCGTGTGTTGTTCCCGACATTGCGCTTGCAGCGGTGCGTACCGTGCCGTCGCCGCCGCATGCAATAACAACATCCGCATTATAGCGTTCAAGGGCTTCTTTTGCACAGACATAGCCGTCTTTATCAAGTTTCGTATCAATAAAAATTTCGTTGGTTATGCCATGGCTTTCACAATACCGTTCTATATATGCCCGGGTTGCGCGGGCCTGTGGTTTTGAAGGATTGATAATAAAGGCGTAACTGACCTTATCGCCGTAGCGCTGCCCTGCCTGGGTGATCTCGTGGCGGCGGCGCAGCAGCACAATAAGGCCTGCTGCTGCAGCAACCGCAATAAGCGCTGCCGCAATACACAGAGCTATTATCTGTCCTTGGATCATAACTATCAGTATGCCTCAAATCCTGCCTGCAGGCGGGCGCTGCAGGAAAAATCCCCTGATTCTGCACGAATGCAGGGCATGAGTAAGGATCATCTTGGAGGAATAGTCAATTGCGATTAATTGTGCCCCTCACGGCTTGCGGGCTTGCTTTTTGTTGTGTTTTTTGTTGTCTAAATCCTGCTTTATTGTGCTCAATTCTGCCGGATTCATACTAAAGAGCGTAGGGGGAGAAGCCTTACGTAAGGGGGCTTATCCTAAGGATTCCGGCATAAAATAAGCCCTCACAGCAGATGTACTGTGAGGGCTGGGGCGGACAGGGTGGGATTCGAACCCACGGAACTTTCGTTCGACGGTTTTCAAGACCGTTTCCTTCGACCGCTCGGACACCTGTCCTCTGTTTTCATGTGCATCAGGAGGCTCTTTCGTCCATTCCCGATGCACAGGCTTTAATAATACTGCACGTGTTGGTCAGAAAATAGGCGCAACACGCTGGAGGCCTGGAACCGTTTATGACTCCCATGCCGTCGGTTCGATAGTTTCTTTTCCGCCCATATACGGCCGTAAGGCTTCAGGGATCTCGACGGAGCCGTCTTTCTGCTGATGGTTCTCCAGGATAGCTACCAGCCAGCGTGTTGTTGCCAGCGTCCCATTCAGCGTGGCAACGGCGCGGGTGCCGCCTTCTTCCATACGCTCGCGGATATTCAGGCGGCGTGCCTGATATTCGGTGCAGTTTGATGTGCTGGTGAGCTCACGGTAGCGTCCCTGTGTCGGCACCCATGCCTCACAGTCGAACTTCCTGGCGGCAGAGGCTCCCAGGTCGCCCGCGGCGGTGTCGATGATGCGGTACGGGACTTCTACTTTCGCCAGCATCTCCTGTTCCATCTCCAGCAGATGCTGATGCTCGGCGCGGGAATCCTCCTGCCTGCAGTATACGAACATCTCTACTTTGTTGAACTGGTGTACGCGGATGATCCCCATCGTATCTTTGCCTGCTGACCCTGCTTCGCGGCGGTAGCAGCTTGACCAGCCAGCGTACCGCAGCGGGCCATTGCTCAGGTCAAGGATCTCATCTTCATGCATCCCGGCGAGTGCAACTTCCGATGTGCCTACAAGATACTGGTCATCAGGTTCCCGCAGCCTGTATATCTCATCGGCATGCGAGTTCAGGAAGCCTGTGCCGGCCATGATCTCCGGGCGCACGAGGGTCGGGGCAGTCGCCATGATGAAACCGTGCTTTTCCGCCTGGTCAATGCCCATAGTCAGCATGGCGAGCTCAAGCCGTGCTACAGCCCCGCGCAGGAAGTAAAAACGCGACCCGGAAACTTTCACTCCGCGTTTCATATCTATCCCGGCAACACCTTCGCCAAGCTCCAGATGGTTTTTCGGCTCAAAGCCTTCTGCCTTGAAATCACGCAGCTTCCCAACCTTTTTAACGACTATATAATCATCTTCCCCGCCTTCAGGGGCTTCCGGCTCAACTATATTGGACAGTTTCCACATAGCTGCGGTGTATTCTTCCGTTGCCTTATCCGCAGCCTCTTTATATTCTGAGACTTTTCCGGCAAGCTCTTTAGTCCTGGTAATAATGGCAGGCCGTTCTTCGGCGGATGCAGCAGCTACCGTTTTGCCGATGCGTTTCTGTTCGGCACGGGTATTTTCATAATCAGACAGGGAATCGCGCCGGATCTTATCGTACCGGAGCACGTCATCGACCAGCTCCACGGACTCCCCGCGCTTGCGCTGGGATTCCTTTACCACGTCAGGGTTTTCACGGACAAATTGAATATCAAGCATGGTTTAAAGGATAGCCGTTATTGCAGACGTGAAGTGGTGTAAAGCGGACATAACCCGGGTATCGCAGCCCAGTATGGGGCCACACGCAGGCTTTAACCGTCGGGCATCCTGAGATGATCAGCAAAAGTAAATCCTATGCCAGATAAATAAGACGTGGATTTGCATATAGTAATAGGGCGAGTTACCACATCCGGCCGGCAGCAGCATGGTCCAATGGATGCGGCTGCCAGCGGCGGGACTAATGGCTGCAGCGAGTTACTTCTCGCACGCGATGCCATCTCCATCGCGGTCAAGCTGAGGACGGTATCCGGGCTGTCCTCTGTATAGCGGCGCTGCCCCTGCTGCCCTTGCTGCCGCGCAGTTCCTGTAGTAAACGTTCGACCGCTGCGGAGCAGAAGGTGCTGTGCGCCGCTGTGTGCGCTTCCTTGGTGCGGCTGGAGCCGAAGGTGCCGGTGCCGCAGGTGAGGAAGGGGCCTCGGACGAATTATTATTTTCAGGATTGGAAGTATCCGGGTTCTCCTGAGATGGGGTGCTTTCCTCCTGTGTGCTCTGCTGCGTATACGGGACGGAATCTGATACAGTATCGGGGTCCTTAGGCATCTTCTGTGCAGGGCAGGTCTCCAGCACTTGTGACATTGCATCTTTCTCAGCCTGTGTTACCCATAGGTTGTACTTGTACTTTACGCCGATCTGGCGTGCCACGTACTGGCAGCGGTAGCTTTTGTTTCCGGGCAGCCATGTGGCAGCATCCCCGTCCGACTTCTGGGTATTGGCCTCGCCCTGTACAGCCAGAAGGTTGTAAGGGTCATTCGCGAAGTTTTTGCGCTGGTCTTCGGTAAGCTGCTGCGCACCGGTCTGCCAGGCGTCAGAAAGGGCTACGACATGGTCGATCTGCACTTTAGTGCTTGTATCGTTCCCGCGCTGGAAATCTATCGTTGTCCCGGTATAGGGGTCGTTCAGCGTACCGGTAAGGACGACACAGTCGTGCGTGCCTTTGCGGTAAGTTTTATTGGTCAGATCCCTGTTGAGGATATCATTTCTGGTATCGCATCCATTATGGTCAACGTCTTCCCAGCCGTGGGAGAACTGGTCGCGTGAATATCCGGTCTTGGGCGCGCGGCCTTTGACCGCAAGCTTTGCAAGGGCATCCGTAGCGTTCTCATCTGTTGTTTCAGGGGTACTGGCAGTAGCAGACTGAGTGCTGGCCGGGGAGCCGGAAGGCGCTGATGATGATGAGCTTTCTGAGCATCCGGACGCAATAAGTGCGGTGCTTAGGCACAGAGCGGTAAAAGTACCGATGTATTTTCCCATAGGACGCGAGTTTTTAATTTTTTTATTATTTTTTTCAGTTTGTTTTATCATTCTGATTCCCTTTGTTCTCACCAATAAGTGGACGCTTAAAGTATTATAGTGCCTGTCGCTGAAAATAAAGATATAACGGCGATTTGCGGTTAGCATGGATATTCTTATGCAGCTGTTGGTGGTAAAACACGCAAATACAAAAACAAAAAATGTGGAAAACCGGCAAAACGGATTTTGTATTTGCGTGTTTTACCACCAGGAGCCAAGATAAGGATATATATAGAGGGACATGTATTAGAGGCTAGTTTCCTCTCCTCTGTGTGCTATCCTGATAAACAGGATCCGGTGATCGTCCCGTATGGGGACTTTTACCGGATCTCTTTTTTATTACATATGAGGACAGAAATGTGGATTAATGGGTAATTAGAGTGCTTTAAGCCGGTGCTTGGATATACATCTGGCTAGTAACGCCTATCAGAGGGGCATAGTGGGAACCCGGGTAAGCGTTATTCACACACGGAGATCCCTGTGATACACGATTTATTCGTAATCTTTATTATTTGATTTTATTATTGGATTATTGGAGGAGAACCGCGGAGAACGCGCGATGCAGTATCTGAAGGCTGGCCCTCATCTTTGTCTATAAAAAACAGAAGCATTAGAAATTGGAACAAATACTGCCCTTGATCCGAGGTTCCCTTAACTCAGGATCGCGCTGAACCGCTCAGATACAAGGCTCCCAGCAACACGCTGGCGGAATCGGCAACGCTGCGGGTTCCTATAGTCAGCATATAATAAATATATTGCTGTATAGTAAAAAGTAATCTTATTATAGGCGAAACAGAAAAGGGTTGTTTTTTGAGAGGAAAACAAAAAATGAAAACTAAAAGTAAGATATTTGGCAGTATACTTGTTGTTGCTGCGATGCTTTTTGCGGGTATGACAGCGGCGACTGCTCCGCAGGTAGCACACGCAGAAAATGAAGGAACGGGCAAACCGGAAGTTAAGCTCGCCAAGTATTTCAGCACAGATGCCAAGGCTGAGTGCAGCCAGGATAAATCGTCTGCGCAGCCATACAGCGGTACATTGAAAGCTGATATCCCGCTGGCCACTGCTATGTCAGATTTTTCTGACAAGTTTCCGTCGATGGGATTCCCCTGGGACGAAACTAAAACTACTGATGCTTACATTTACTATACGCTTACGTTCCCCAGCAACGTAGTAGTTGACAGTACGGATGTGTCAGTCACGTCTAATCTGATCAAGAAGAATGTTAAAGCCCCTGTACAGAATGGGAACTCTTATACTTTTGCACTCCAGATGAATGAAGACTGGCCCACTATCAAACGCAATTATGCTGCTGACAAGGCTAAAGAGGACGCAGGTGCGAAAACGGTAAGCGTCAGCATCCGCTACCATTCTACTTCCGCTACATCTGAAAAGCAGTACATCACCGGTTTGGGCAAGCTTGATTTCTGGACAGGAAGGAGCTTCTTCAGCGTCAAGACCCATGTAGGTGTAGATGAATCTTCGCCTATGAAGGTTGAAGCTGCTGATTTCACCAAGGCAGGCTGCCCGTCAAAGCCTGCTCCGCTGCCGGAAGGCGAAACTACGGCAGACCTGACTGCTGACCTGCTCGGCAGCGTAGACGGTTCTGCCCGCGACACTGCGCATAACTACGTGCTCTCAGCACAAAGCAGGAAGTCCGTATTCTCAGTGACCGGTACGCTGCACGTCAATGACCTGGTTAAAGGCCAGATGGGCGAGGTTATCAAAAAGTACAATGAAACTCCTGAACTCTTCTCGGATATTGCGCTCAGCAAGGTGAAGTTTAGTTTCGATGCTAAGCTCACCCTCCCTCAAGAGCTCAAATTCACCACGGCAGATGCCCAGTTCCGCATTGCAGCCCAGCTTGAAGGCGCCCCCGGGTTTGAGGTAAAGAGCAGTACTGTGTCTGCAGACGGCAAGACAGTAAATATCACTATCGGTTTGAAAAATCCGGAAGGCATAACGGATTTCGCCCAGCTCAAGAGCCTTATTGATAGCCTTGATAAAGATCTGTCCGTTACGGTTGGCGGCATCACCTTCACTGATGGTGCAAAACCGGATACTGACTACACTATTGAAGGTGCTGCGGGCGGCAAGTTCAGCGCTTCCGCTACGCAGAACGGCGTCACACACGAGTTTGCATACTCATATACTGCCGCGCAGAAGCCGGATGAGGCTGATTCCGTAAAGCCGAACACACTTGCCCTGACTGTGAATTATGTGAAGGCTGTCCCTATGGACCTCCCATCTGATCTGCTCGGTGCAGAAACCGGCAAAACCCGTGTTACTGAACATGATGAAGTTTATACCGCTTCCAGCAGGAAGTCTGTCCTGACCATGTCCGGCGCATTGCATGTGCGCGACATTGTAAAGAAGCAGATGAAAGAAATCGAAGAAAAGTACGGCCAGGCTTCCGGCGGTTTTGAAAAGATCGGCCTGAGCAATGTAGATTATGGTTTCACTGCTACGCTTACCCTTCCTGAAGGCATGGAGTACAGTGATACGGATATCTCCAAGATCACTCTTGAGGGTGCCCCCGGGTTTGAAATCAGCCAGGACCCTGCACAGACATTCTACAAGGGGCGCACTGTAACTGTGCACTTCTCGCTCAAATCTAAAATAGTGAATTACAAACAGCTCAGCGACACCATCAAACAGCTCCAGGATACCCTGTACGTCAATGTGCCTGGAGTGAGATTCACCAAGGGTTCCAAGGCGAATACGAATTACACGATCAGGGGTACTGTATCGGGCGCTTTCAGCGCAAGGGCTACACTTTCCGGACGCACTATCCCGTTCGCATTCGAGTGGACCGGTGTTCAACAGCCAGATGAGGCTGATGCAGCGACTCCGGAAGGTATCAATTTTACAGTGAAATACCGGCCGGAGGTAAAGCCGAGCCCCCAGCCTAAGCCAGAACCTAAGAAGAATGTCCCTGCAACTCCTTCCAGTAAGAAACAGAAGGGTTGGCTTGCGCGGACAGGTTCCGGTGTTATAGCTCTTGTGTTTGCAGCTGCAGCGCTTGCCGGTGCTGGCATAACCCTTGCCGGCAGGAGGCGCAGCACATTGCAGTAAGGGAATGATGGTAAGGCAGATTCAGCGGAGATTGGACAGCCTGGTTTGTACCTGTAAATCCCAGGCAATCTGCTGAAAAGCCGAAACTATCGGAATATGGAAAGTGCCCTGTCGTCTTCGGATGATGGGGCATTTTTGTATATCTTGTATATCTGCAGAGCGTAATAAGACTTGACGATGGTGGTAAAACACGCAGATACAAAAATAAAAAATGTGGAAAACCACCAGGATGGATTTTGTATCTGCGCGTTTTACCACCAGAGATAGATAGTTAGGGATAAATAACCGTAAAAGATAGCTATCTGTGTACAGGATCAACCTTTGTTTTCTCTTACGAACCTATGATATCCATGTCAGATATTGAGCCGTCCCGACCGAAGGGTGAATTTCTGTAAGCACTTATTTATGTTTTTACAGAAACGATTCGTTTATTCCCTTGGAATGCCCGTTCATCAGCAGGGCTGTTTATACTATTGTTAGTGGTACCCATTGGGAGCCCTGGATAGGGATCCTAATGGGTATTACTGTCTGTTGAAGGTTTATGCCGGAAGGTTTGCAAGTGACCGGTAGACATATATTAAATAGGAGAAGTATACATTACTGATCAAAGGACAGTATACGGCGAATGAGCAATATATAATTTGAGCTGAATGGCAATGTGGAAAGAGACTACGTTTTCTATAAGAACCGTTTTGGCATAACTATTGCGGCCAATCTGTATACGCCTAGGGGTATGGATAGGCAGGAAAAGCATCCGGCTATTGCGATTGGCCCTCCCCGCAGCGGTGTGAAGGGGCAGGACTCCGGCATTTATGCAAAACGGATGGCTCAGCAGGAATCGAAGATATTGCCCCGCGCCCGGGTATGATCATTGCCGGGGAGAAGGCATCAATGAAGCAGCTCAGTGAGCAGATATTTAGCCGCCTTACTGGGCCGGAAGAGTTTGTTGTAGTTCCGAATACGGATAATGCAGCACACAATGCTGATGAAGATAAGGGAATGAACAGCTCAATATTTGGATAACCTTTATCACATATAGTACAGTTAACGGTTATGGGTATAAGGCCATCGCATCCAGTCTGTTTGTCGGATCCAACGGATCCAGCGGGGCCAGAGGATCCCGCGGGGATCGCGTCTGTCCGGTCCCGGGCTTTCCGCGCAATGGGGACAACTGTCCGTATGCAGATAGCGGCTGAAACGCAGGATCGCGCAAATGGGCTCCTTGATGATTCTGAGCGGCTGGTCCGCCACTATGAGCACATGTTCAGCGCAAACAGCGGCGGTTCAGACCTTATGCGCATCAATAAGAATGCCGGCCGCGCAGCTGTTGAAGTGCAGCCTGAACTTTACAGCCTTATCTCCCTGGGGAAAACGTATAGCAGGATCCCCGGAAGCAATCTCAATATTGCAATAGGGCCGGTAGTGAAGCTATGGCATATCGGGTTCTCCGATGCAGCCGTGCCGGATGGCCGTGCTGTCAAGGAGCGCCTGAGCCTCACGGACCCTTCCGATATCATCCTGGATGATGCCCGGCATACTGTTTTCCTTGCGCATGAAGGCATGGAGATCGACTTGGGGTCTCTGGCAAAAGGGTATATAGGGGATATTATTGCCGACAGGCTGAGGGGATGCGGCGTATCATCTGCACTGCTGGATTTTGGCGGGAATATTATTACAGTCGGGAAGAACCCGGAAGGCAGGGCATGGAATATCGGCATCCAGGATCCGGCCGGAAGCCTCGGCAATTATTGCCGTATTGTACACGTTGCGGACGGGTCTGCAGTGACTTCGGGCATTTACCAGAGGAAACTCGCAGCGGGAGGCAGAACGTATCACCATATTATCAGCCCTGTTACGGGATATCCCGTCACGTCTGATATGGCATCAATAACCGTGCTGGCCGGGCGCTCTGTGACCTGCGAACTGTGGACTACCGTCCTTTTCGGTGCTTCCGCGAGCGTGATAAGGCGTATTGCCGATGAGCTGAGCGGGATCTCAGTTATTACCGTTGACCGGTATGGCACGGTCAAAAGATATGGGCAGCGATAACAGCCGCCCGCATTTCCAGAGGTCTTTAGTAGAATCGCAGTGTGATATCAGTGTACAGTACCCTGGTGCGGTACCATACAACGGCGTTTACGGAGGTATAGTGTGAAGTTTGTTGCGATTGCAGGAACGAATAAGATCGGCTCTACGAACCGCATGTTAATTGAGTTTATCCGGAGCCGGTACTCGTATAAAGCTGATATAGAGGTACTTGATATATCAGGGCTCCCTGTGTATTCAAAGGTGCCGGAACCGGAGGTCCCTCAGTGTGTCCTGGATCTGGCGCAGGCGATCTCCAGCAGTGACGGCGTTATTATTTCAACGCCGGAGTATGACCATTCAGTCCCTGCTGTGCTTATGAATGCGCTGGAATGGCTGTCTTACGGCATCCATCCGTTTTATAACAAGCCGGTCCTTATAGTGGGGGCTTCTTTCGGCACCCTTGGGACTTCGCGCGCGCAGCTGCATCTGCGCCGTATGCTGGATGCCCCTGAGCTTCATGCTTTTGTCCTGCCAAGTTCGGAATTCCTGGTTGACCATTCGCTGCAGGCTTTTGATGATAACGGCCAGCTTAAGGATGGAAAACTGACAGCCAAGCTGGATTCTATGGTTGATTCTTTTATAGAGCTTGCTTCCGCTGCAGGCAGCGTTTCGCCGCGGCAGTATGAGCAGGAAGATATGAAACGGTATGCGTATGTTTCATCCCCGGATTCACCGGTCTATGATGAATGGCGTTCTGCACGCGGATCCTCTGCGGAGGATACAGCATAGGGGCCATATGCGAAGTGTCGTGTACCTGGCGTAATAAGTTTTGGAAATAAGAAATAAGGGAAAAATAAGAGAAAGCAGGTATCCCAGGATATCTGGATTACACAAAGGAGTTTATATGAAATTTGCGGCGATCAGCGGATCCATAGATAAGGGTTCGTATAATACGAAACTGCTGATGTTCATGGCAAACCGGTTCAGGAACATGGCTGACATTGATATCCTTGATATTTCGCAGGTGCCCATGTTCAATGAGTCCGATGACCAGACGGACAGCGAGATAATCCAGTATCTGGCAGCAAAGATCAGCAATTCCGACGGCGTTATTATCGCGACCCCCGAGCATGACCACACTACAACTGCTGCGCTTAAAAGCATTATTGAATGGATGTCATATAAGATACATCCGTTTGAGGGCAAGCCGGTCCTTCTTGTTGGCGCTTCATGGACGGACCAGGGGTCTTCGCGTGCGCAGCTGGATGTCCGCCAGATACTCGAATCCCCTGGGGTGAATGCTGTTGTGATGCCCAGCGATGAATTCCTGCTTGGCAATGCCCTTACTGCTTTTAATGAGAACGGCAATCTGAAAGATGAAGGCACCGTCGCATTCCTGACAAGCGTTATGCAGAAATTTGTTACCTGGGTGAAGGTCATGAGGGCTATGAGCGGTGATGCACGCAGTGAGGCTGACGATGAGGACCTTACTGCAAGCTCAGTTATTGATACGACAGTTGAAGATGTCGATATGACTGCTGATGACTGGGTAGAGCAGGCGGCTGAGAAGACCGGCGCTGCACGCGGCAGCGATTACGTTGTTCTTGACAGAGGTATCCTTACCGTTGACCAGCTTAACTGGTTCCTCAACACTATGCCGATGGAGCTGACGTATGCTGATGACAATAATCAGTTCATCTACTACAACCATAACCTGCCGTCTGATAAAATGCTTGCCCCGCGTGAACCGGAGCAGACGGGCGACCCTATGTCTGTTGTGCATCCGGAGCGTGCTATCCCCGGAGTCAAACGTGTGATCCATGCGCTCCGTACAGGCAAAACAGACCTGGTATCGATGCCTGTACCCGGGAATAAGGTAAATTCTAAGTATATAATGCATTATTATAAAGCGATGCATGATACTGACGGGCGTTACCGCGGTGTCAACGAATGGGTGCTTGACGTGTGGCCTGTTGTCGAAGCGTATATAAAGAGGACAGGGCAGAAGCTGGTCCCGGATGGGAACGCCGGTAAAGCTGATGCTGCGTCAAGTGCTTCTGTAAGCGGTCCCGGTACACAGGATAGCAGTGCGGAAGCGGTATCATCGGCTTCTGTATCTGATGTATCTTCTGCTGCTGGCAGCGAACCTGGAAGCGGAGTTATCAGCGGTGCTGACGGCAGTGCTGATGCGGGAAGCAGTGCATCTGTCAGTTGATTAAGTATCCAGACTGATGCCTAACTGGCAGATTTTGGCGCTATTCTGTCTATCGCTGCCAGTTCATCATCGCTGAAAGCCGTCTGTGAAACTGCCTTGGCACAGTCAAGTATCTGTGACGACCTGGACGCGCCAATGATCACCGTGCTCACGGGGCCCTCCGGTCCATCTCGCAGCACCCATGACAATGCCATCTGCGCCAGGCTCTGCCCGCGACTGCGCGCTATATCATTAAGCTGGAGTATCTGGCTATGGCGCAGCCGGATATCGCTTTCATGCAGGAACCTCGGATCATGACCTGCCCGGCTATCAGCAGGGATACCATCCAGATAGCGCTCGGTAAGCAGCCCCTGCGCCAGCGGGGAATACACAGCCAGGCCGATCCCTGCTTCCTGTGCCGCAGCCTTGAGCCCGCCTCGGCGGATATCTTCTTCAGTGCCGTCATTCTCGATATGCCTGTCGAAAATGTTATACCTCACCTGGTTGATGACGAACGGCGTGTGCATCCTCTGCAGCAGTGCTGCTGCCTCCCTGGTATGTGCAGCATCGTAATTGGATATGCCTGCATATAGTGCTTTGCCTGAGCTGACAGCCTGCGCGAGTGCGCCCATCGTTTCCTCAAGGGGAGTATCGGGATCCATACGGTGGCTGTAAAAGATATCAACGTAGTCCAGGCCTAAACGGCTGAGGGACTGGTCAAGGCTTGCCAGCAGGTATTTGCGTGACCCGCAGTCGCCATACGGTCCCGGCCACATATCAAAACCGGCCTTTGTAGTGACCAGCATCTCGTCACGGTAAGGTTTCAGGTCCATTGCCAGGATCTTCCCGAAATTGCGTTCGGCAGCCCCGTACTCCGGGCCGTAATTATTGGCAAGGTCAAACTGGGTGATCCCTGCATCAAATGCCGTCCGGCACATCTGACGCATAACAGCAAAATCAGAGATATCACCGAAATTATGCCATAAACCAAGAGAGACCTGCGGCATTTTCAGCCCGCTTCTCCCGCATCGGGAATAAGGCATACGGCCGTCATAGCGGTTATCGTCTGCGTTATAGCGAGGGGTCAGGTCCATGTGCGCTCCTTTAGATGGCTGCCGGTGCTGATACCGTCCTGGTATCAGATATGTCCTTATTATACTGCCGTAAGGATGTACCTGCCTGCAGCGTAAAACTATTGTGCTGAAAAATTAAATGGCTGAGAGTATTATATAAATCCAGATAAACTTGATATCCCGTATCAAGTATTATGGATTTTGACCTGTGACAGTTTTTAGGTGAAGTATGGCTGAAGTTGTGATTGTCAGTGCCGCGCGCACGCCGATCGGTACCCTTAACGGATCGTTATCATCGGTCACGGCTGTGGAACTGGGCACGATAGCGGCAAAGGCAGCGATCCGGCGTTCGGGGATCAGCGCCTCTGATATTGGACAGTCGATTTTCGGCAATGTGCTCCAGGCGAATAATGGGCAGAATATAGCACGGCAGATTGCGCTGCGTGCCGGTATGGACACTTCCAGCACTGCTATGACGGTGAATGAAGTATGCGGGTCAGGGCTTAAAGCTGTGCGTATGGGGCAGGCTGCGATCCTGCTGGGCGATGCCGATACCGTCCTTGTCGGCGGTACGGAAAGCATGAGCAATACTCCTTACTATGCCCCGGATATGCGGTCCGGGCATAAATACGGGAGTGTGGAGTTCGTTGACGGGATATTCCGGGATGGGCTTTCTGATGCTTTCACAGGCCAGCCTATGGGGATGACTGCTGAGAATGTAGCGAAAACTTTCGGGATAACACGCCGGCAGCAGGATGAATTTGCTCTGGGGTCCCACATCAAAGCTGTGAATGCCCAGCTCAGCGGCGCTTTTGATAAAGAGATAGCCCCTGTCCCTGTTCCCGCCGGACATGCCGGCGATCACAGCATTCTTGTTGACAAGGATGACGGCCCGCGTGATGATACTGATATGGAGAAGCTTGGTCGCCTGCGGACGGTTTTCGTGAAGCCTGACTGTGCGGCAGCAGGATGCGGCGGTTCCGGCTGCGGTGAACTCGGGCATGGCAAGAATGGACGCGGTGAGCCCGGACGTAGGGAGCCTGGACGTGGGGATTCTGGTTTTCCGGATAACGCGGGTACAGCGCAGGATACTGATACTGCAGGTTCCGCTGAGACTGTACAGGACCGGGGTACGGTAACTGCCGGCAATGCCAGCGGCATCAATGACGGTGCCGCCGCGCTGGTGCTTATGCGCAAAGACCTTGCCATAGAGCGCGGCATCAGTTATCTGGCTGAGATATCAGGCTACGCGGAAGGCGGTATCGACCCTGATTTTATGGGTTATGCGCCTAAGCACGTGATTGAAAGGATGCTCCGTAATACGCATTCAGCTATTGAGGATATCGACCTGTTTGAAATAAATGAAGCATTCGCGTCACAGAGTATTGCAGTCATGGATCAGCTGGAAATCCCTGAAAATAAGCTGAATGTTAACGGAGGGGCTATTGCCCTGGGGCATCCTTTGGGCGCATCCGGGGCGCGTATCCTGGTGACTCTGCTGTATGCGCTGCGCGCGCGTAAAAAGGCGACAGGTGTTGCCGCTTTATGTGTCGGCGGCGGTATCGGTGTGGCAATGCAGGTCCAGATGGCTGACGGGACAGACCGCTGATGTGCAGGCAGGAACAGCCGGATAATGAGGCGCAGCACGGGGAACAGGATACGTGCAGAGAGCACAGGGAGCCGGTGTTTCGTGGAGGATCCGGGGAACACGAAGTACGTGAGGTATACGGGGATGGCGAGATAGACAGCGGGTGCACAGTACGTGAGTTGCGTGAGGCACGCGGAACTAAATTCTACCGGTTACCCCCTCAGGGTCGTCTGCGGGTTCTGATGCAGGAAGGCGTCATTACTGCGGAAGATATGCAGGAGATCGCCGGATTTACAGGGCTGGATGCTGATGCTGCCCGGAACCTTATAGAAAACCAGATAGGGCAGTTTGCCCTTCCGATGGGTATAGTCCGGGACCTTGAAGTTAACGGCAAAATATACCAGGTGCCTGTAGTGACGGAGGAACCGTCCGTAGTCGCTGCGGCCAGCAACGGGGCACGGATCGCCCGTGTGAGTGGGGGAGTAACAGCGCAGGCCGGTTCACATTGCGTAACAGGAGAGATAATTTTTAGCTGCGGCAGCGGCTCCGGCGGTGTTGGCGTTATTGACGCTGGTGAGGGCTATGCCGGCAGCGGCGCCAATAGCTGCGGGGCTGCCGGTGATGCTCGCGGCGGCATTGAGGCTGCGCGGATTGCCCGTATACTTGAAGCACATAGTGATGATATCCGTACTGCTGCCGACGCTGCCCACCCTTCGATAGTCGGGTACGGAGGGGGCCTGCTCAGCCACAGGGTCGAGATACTTGGCGGTGATGTACCGGCTGCCTGCAGCGGCCCAATGCCCCGGGAGGATGGCCGGACAGGCAGAGAAGGCCCGGCGGACAGAAAGGATCCGGGTGGCAGCCTGAATGGCAGCAGGCCGGGCAGCGGCTGCAGGCCGAGTGATTGCAATAGCTGCAGGCCGTATGATCGCAATAGCTGCAGACCGGAGAGATTTGTTAAGCTTTCCCTGATTATTGACCCGTGCGATGCGATGGGCGCCAATATTGTGAATACAATATGCGAAGCTGTTGCCGCTGCAGCGGAAGGCTGGACGGGATGCAGGGCACTCACTGCAATACTCAGCAATAACGTGCCCGCAGCTTCGGCCGCAACTGCGCGCGTAGAAGTGCAGCCGCATACGCTGGCAACCCGGTCATGCGGCGGCGAGCTTATTGCCCGGCGCATTGCGGAGCTATCTGCGCTTGCCCGGATCGACACTGACCGTGCGGTGACCCACAATAAGGGGATCATGAACGGCATTTCATCCGCCGTGCTTGCTTCCGGTAATGATACGCGCGCAGTTGAGGCTGGCGCCCACGCATTCGCTGCGAGGACAGGGCGTTATATGCCTTTGAGCGAATGGGCTTTGAACAGCAAAGGCAATTTGTGCGGCGAGATCCATATCCCGCTGCAGGTCGGCATTATCGGCGGTGCCGCCGGCGCCCTTCCGATGGCACGCCTGGCTAAAAGGATCGGCGGCTATCCATCTGTGCAGGAGTTCCAGTGTGTCCTTGCTTCCCTGGGCCTGGTGCAGAACCTTGCAGCTTTGCGTGCCCTTGTCGGGCCGGGTATCCAGCAGGGCCATATGGCGTTGCATGCGAATGCACTCGCTATGGCTGCAGGCGCGCAGGGGAGTGAGATCGAACAGGTAAGCCGCATTCTTCAAGGGCGTGATAAAAACCTTGAAGCTGCAGCAGAAATACTGGCAGATATCCGCGGCAGCAGAAGGTCTGAGGAATCTGAGGAACCTGAGGAAGGCGGTACCCATTAATGGCAGCCGTAGGCATTGATTCGATCGGGTTCTATACGCCCGGTTTTTATATTGACCTCAGGGAGCTTGCTGAGGTACGCGGTGTGGATCCTGATAAGTACAGTATCGGGATAGGGCAGGATGAACAGGCGGTCGCACCCTCTAATCAGGATATAGTGACGATGGGTGCGGCGTCAGCTGTGAAAGCCCTGTACTATTCTGCGCAGTACCGTTCCTCACAGCCGGATGATATCGGGCTTGTTATCGTTGGCACGGAATCAGGTGTTGATGCGAGCAAGGCTTCAGCGTTATTTATCCATGGCCTTATAGGATTGTCCCCCTGGTGCCGCTGTATTGAGATCAAAGAGGCCTGTTTTGGCGGCACCGCAGGCCTGATGTCTGCGTGCGACTATGTGCGTACCCATCCGGGGAAACGCGCACTTGTGATAGCATCGGATATCGCCCGGTATGGGCTTGGAACGCCCGGTGAGGTGACCCAGGGGGCAGGGGCGGTTGCCATGGTCGTTTCTGAGGATCCGCATATACTTGCGGTGGAACCGTATACTACAGCTTATTCGCATAGTATCAGCGATTTCTGGAGGCCGGTCTATGCAGATTCCGCAATTGCCCGCGGCAGGTATTCTACGGAACAGTATATAGGTTTTTTCCGTAAGGTATGGGATCGTTTCAGTGCGGAGACCGGCCTGACGCTTGATGATTTTGCCGCCATGTGCTTCCATCTGCCCTATACAAAGATGGGTATGAAGGCGTTCTCCTCCATCCTCGGTACGGTTGGCAGCGAAGCCCGTGAGCAGCTGGAGCAGAGGTATCACAGCAGCATCGTATATTCGCGCCGAGTTGGAAATATATATTCAGGATCGCTTTATCTGGGCCTTCTCTCTTTGCTGGATAACGACCAGTCGTTGGATCCGGGAGACAGGATCGGTTTCTTTTCGTATGGTTCCGGGGCTGTCGGGGAACTGTTCACAGGGATCCTGCAGCCGGGGTTTGAGGCCAGGCTGCATGCCCGGCATAATAAAAAGCTTCTGGACCAGCGGCATAAGTTGGATATTAATGAATATGAACAAATATTTGCAAACCAAATCCCGTACAGCAGTGAAGACTCCACAGCGGACATAAAGCATGCTGATCCTCGGAACCCTTTTATCCTGAAAGAGGTCAAGGATCAGGAACGGATTTATGGAAGGCAATAAGTATACGGCGTTTCTCCCCAATCGCAGTGGTAGCCTGTAAGTATTCGGCTACTGAGCTGTTAAGAGGAAGATTATGGCGCGAGTATACAGGGACCGGCTTATCAGTGATCTTAATGATGAAGCTGCAAAAGTTAAAACTGAGATAGAACTTGCACAGAAACAGGCGTCTCAGCTGTCAATGGACCTTGCCGATAAAGGGCTGCAGGGCAAAGCGTATGATGCTGTCCAAAAACACCTTGACAGCCAGCGTCTGGTAGCTAAATCCCATTATCTGTTTTTTTCTGCACTGTTTGAAGCTGTACAGAGACATGTGAATCTGGCTCAGGGGCTCCTGCTGTCAGATAAAGCATGCGGTTTCGTAGATGACGGACAGCTGGATGACCGTATCCGGCGTATTACCGCTTTGCTTAGCAATCCTCCCCAAATTCCGAGTACGGCTGAAGGCGTTGAACCAAGCAGGCAGGACATGGCAAATAGCTCGGAGAAGCTGTATGTTGACCCGACTGATGGTGCAGGGTCAGCATATATAAAAACTGTTGATGCTGATATTTCATATATAAGATTCTCCCGCGCAGCTTTAGAGCGCCTTCTTGCTGTGCTGCAGAAGATCCGGACTGTTTATAGGGATTATACTGTACAACAGAGGGATATTTATTCCTCTGCCGCAGCAATGGTATCAGAGAAGGGCATGCTTTCCCAAGTACTTTCCGCCGAAGCTGCTGCAGCTGAAGGGAATGGATGGGTATTCCCGGCTGGGGTGCGGGATGAGATAGACCGGGCATTTTCCCGTCAGCGGATCAAAGATGCAGATAGGATAATCGATAGCAGGGTGAAGGATCCTGCTCAGCGTGAAAAGCTTAAAAAGGCTGTGCGCGATATATTTGCTGATGATACTGTAGGCGCGCCGGAGATATACGATAAGGGCAAGCTTAACGGTACCAATTGTTCCGTTCTGGCACTCCTTCCCAGATATTTCTTTACCGTTGCAGATATCCATAACATTACGGCAGCACTTGACAGTATGTATGCTGCTAAAGACTGGGCAGCGCTGTCAAGGTTCGTGGAGTTGCAGATACCGCGGGTGCCTATCGGGCCGGGAAGAAAAAGTATAGACAGGCCCTGCTGGAAATATCAGGGTTCAGTATTGCTCGATTTATTAAGTGTATATGCGGATTCCCGGTGTAATAATGAGGCGGTGTTTTTGAAAGATGAAAAGTATGGGAAAACTATACTGGATCATGAGAGGCTGGCTTCTGTGATAATGCAGGCTAACAGTATGGCTTCAAAGAGCGTCTGGACGTTGGAAGGGTATAACCTTAAATTTAAGTTCAGCATCCAGCCAGGAAAATATAAAAAGGATGAAGCCGACAACAATTATGATGCGGCATATGTAATGACCCGGTTCAATGGGATCGTAGGGGAAAAAAGTGAGATCAGGCATTCGGATACGGGGTCTATTTTCCGTACGGTGAGTCTGGGGATAGTTGGCAATCCTCAGTCTGTATATGCCCTTGAACATTTCTTAATAGTTGGTTCAAATAATGAGAATATTGGTATAGCTAAAAAGACGTTTGGCAGTGTGACAGACTGGGTGATTGGGGAACTGAGAAGCGAGGTAATAAAAGAAATGTTTGGCGGTGCTTCTGGAGTAAGCTATGTGGCTGGTTTCGTGGCAGCATTGATCAGTGCAGGAATTGGAATCCACGATGCCCAAGTTAAGAAGGAAGAATGGGAGAGGTTTGCCAGGAAGATAAACGATAAAACTAATGATATACATGGTACAAAGCGTGCTATCATCCGCGACGATTCGCGTCTGAACATTTACGGATGGAGCTCGGGGACAGTCCGAAACCACACTACAGCTGAGACGTGCAATAAGCTGTATACAAATACTTCGCTTGTTAATGCTGCAATTGAAGAGTATTACCGGCGGACACATGTCAGGGTTGATTTTAATGATGTTATGAATAACCTTGTGGGCAGCCTCAAGAAGAATAGAAAGCAGGTACAGGAGTTTATGAAGTGGCTGATGCGGCCGGCGAAGTTGAAGTATGTAAGGAATGCGGATGGTT
>ERZ773005.250-NODE-250-length-47997-cov-6.376955_pt1 | contig 47997 bp, 48 predicted proteins | sample MGYA00580666_ERZ773005 | MGnify/ENA primary metagenome ERZ773005 (study PRJEB29015, sample SAMEA2737999) | human oral metagenome | biome: human oral; feature: human-associated habitat; material: dental | place: China | collected 2061 ...
TGAAGCAGGAGTTAAAACCAATGAAGTTTGTAACAGTTAATAATTATTCGATACAGTAGTTCAGGCGATGCTGAATAATGAGGTTCAGGCTGCCATTTTAAATGACCAGTTTGCTAAGAAATTTGTAGATAACAACACTATTAAAATAATACGTTCCCTTACCTTTGACAAAGATTTTGAGCATGAACCCTGCTGTATACATGCTATTAATTCAAATTTCCTTGAAAAAAATCCTATTACTGCAAAGAAGCTTACAAGAGCACATCAAAATGCAAGCAACTGGATTGAGGATAATAAGGAAGAATTTGTAGATTTAATGCTTGAAAATAATTGGGCATCAGGCGATCGTGAGCTTGTTCTTGAGATAGCAAATACCTATAACTTTAAAATCTCTGATGAGGACACACAAACAACACTTAAAAATATTATAAATGACTACAAAGAATTCGGTATACTTGATTCAAGTATAGATACCGATCAGGCACTTGCCAAAATATGGGATCCGCTGCTCCAGAAATAAATGTAAAGTTTGAGCATGGAGCATGTATAAAAAATCCGAGCTCGGCTGTTCAAGAAAATGTCCGTACCCCCAGCTCAAAATAAAATATCCTGACCAAGTCACAAAGCCAAAACACCTTGTACTTGTCAGGATATTTCTATTTTGTTCTGCAGGGATTAAAATTCCTTATTTACCGACAGCCCGTTATTGACATACACAAAAAATATTGTTATATATATGCCAAGAGCTGACAGCTATTATATAACCATCAGCCCTTATTCATTATCATAGAAGATCTAATTTACAGACTTTTTCTCATAGTCTCGCAGAAACTGCCATTCAGCCCGTCATAGTTAAAAAGTATATTGCATAAACTTATGATTTTATCATCAATCTAAGAGGTTTACACAGAATAATTTACACTACCTACAGCTCTCATGGAAATATAAGCTATATGTTACCTTATCCACGCTCCATTTGAATCCACTCTGTATCCGTCGGGAGTTACAGTATCTGAAAGCATTGCACCTGAATTATCAAGGAAGTACCAGTTATTATTCGAGTTTATCCAGCCAACAGCCATATATCCCTGGGTGTTGAAATAATACCAATTCAGCTTGCCTGCGTATTCAATCTGAACCCATCTTTCTGCCGGCCATGAACCGTCCTCAAATTTATACCACCAGCCCTTTTCATCTTTTATCCAGCTTCCTTTATTATTTTTATCAGCTCTTTTTGCTGATCTAATAACCATTGATGAAGAACCTGAAGAAGATCTTCCCGATGAACCGCTATATGTTTTTTTATTATTCTCAGAAATTTTATTATCGCTGTTAGATTTATTTTCAGGTTTCTTTTCAGTTTCAGGTTTTATCTCGCCTCCCTGATTAGCTCCGGGGTTTATTTCAATTTCCGCTTCCTTTTGAGGTTTTAAATTCTGATTATTATCAGTATTGCCTTGATTAGGATTTTTATTTTCAGGCTTTAAACCTTCGCTTTTATATATAAAATTAATTTCATCCGCATCTCTAAGGTACAGACCATCATATCCGCTTAGATTTTCTTGTTCAGTCCATACTGTCCGGCTTTTATTATTTTTTCCTACAGTATATTTCAACCATTTATAACCCTCTATATTTTCAGGCTTAATATTAAATGCAAGTGCTTTTGCCCATTCATAGCCCTTTGCATATCTTTCCGGCATCAAAGTTTTTCCTGACTCATCAATATAATTTATTTTTATATTTTTAATTTTATCCTCTGTAAGTTTGTTTTTAAGCCCTGATTTATCATCTATAACTGTAGCCGTAACATAGACCTCAGTATCAAAATTTTTACCGTCAACTGCTATAAGATATTTAAATGTATTATCACCTGCAATATTATTCGGGCATATAATTTCAAGCATCTGATTATTCCCGTTTCCGTCAATTCCGGTATGATTAAAACCAATCATTATAAACTGGTTAAAACTGTCAGAACCTGCTTCATTAAGAGGTGTCCATTCAATATTGTTTTTATCGACTATTTTTACTTTAGTAAGCTTACTGTCAAGATTTGTACCATATACATATACAAAAGTTTTTTTACTCTCCTGTCCGACAGGTGTATTTGTATGTGTAATATCAGGCACATCACTTCCGCCTCCTGACGTTCCATATGACTGTATAGACATAAATCCGAGTGCAGGCTTTAAAGGATCTGCATTTTGGGGTAAAACCGCACATACAAGACGTTTGGTCCTGTCATATATATTTAAACCTAAATCTGATTTATAAGTTCTGCCTCCATCAAGTGAAACCTGCACTGTATAATTTTGTACACGGGCTGTGTCATTTTGAGGAAGTTCAAAGCTTATAATCTGCTCCATAGTGCTTATTGTCTCTACCTGCGCAGCTATGTCATCACTTTTATTATGCAGTTTTTCATTTTTTATAACCTTAACCTTGGTTGCATAAGCTCCGCTGCCTATCAGATCTGTACCTGAAAGTCTTATTTTAACATTACCTCCGTTACAGCCTAAAGTTTCACCCTCTATGAACTCTGCTTTTTCGACTACAGGATTATTCTTATTAATAATAAATTCAAATGGTTTATTATCCCTCTCAAGTTTATCCTTTATAGCTCTTTCATTAAATTTTATTTTTGAATTACTGCCTACATCAATTTTTTTATTTAAATTTATAATGATTTTATTTTTATTTATTTCAACTTTATCTTCAGACTCAAGAGCTTTATAATCATTTCCGTCAACCGCAATGCTTACCGCAGCTTTTAACTGTTCAAGTCCGTTTACCGGAAAAATATCTTCATCAAATAGTAATGTTATTATGCTGCCGCTCTTATCAATATACACATTTGACGGATTTATAACAGTTGTCTCATTGCTTATTTTATTTCCAACAGTAATTTCAGCCTCATGTGTCATATTACCGTCAAATCCCGCTTGAATAAGATATTGAGTTGCTTTTGCAACAGGAGGAAATGTAATATATGCCGTCTGTACACGGTCATTACCGTTAAATTCACACCCTGATGATATATCAGGCTGCTCAGTTTTATCATTTCCTTCAATTCTATATACTTTAATTCCAAGAGTCCCATTTTTTAAATTTGTACCCTTTACTGTAATGCTTGTTTCTCCGCCTTCAGGCGAAAGTTCCGGTTTAGAAACTCTTATACTCTCTATATTTCCCGGTTCTTGTATATTGCCTGCTGACACTTTTATATTAACTGTCGGTTCATGCTGAAATACTTCATGCGAACCTGTAGAATTAAATCTTAAAATATAATTTTTTTCTTTATTTGAATTGTTTGCCGGTATTGTAAATGTAACCGTCTTTTTAGCTTTATCTCCTGAAACATTAAAATCAGAAACAGTTTCCTCTTTTCCTGATACTTCCGCCTTCATCCTTATAAGATTTTTATCAGGCTTACCCATTGTCATAAGAGTAATCGTAATACTTCCACCTTCAGAAGGAAGCTCAACCTTATCCGCATCCGCCGTTAATATTGATGTCTTTGGTTTATTAGCCTCTTTTTTATAATGTGATAATCTCTCTATTGACTCATCTATAGATTTTATAAATCCTTCAACGTAATAAGGTATAGTTTCCGGCTTTGCAAGCTCTTCCTTAGCAGATTTTATTACAGCCTTAAGCTCATTAAGCTTTGAGATATCTGTAAATTCATTTTCAGCTATATATTTTTCGGCAGATTTTATTTTATCCTTCAATGCTTCTATTAAATAAGTTCTATCCTCCTTTTTCACTCTAAAAACAGGCTCTACATCGCCTTCAATTTTTACATTTCCGGCTTCATCAACATATATTGTAATCTGGTCAGGCTCAAATTTCCACATGAACTGTGCATTTTTTGATATGCATAAAGTATAGCTCTTTCCGCCTTCCTGTCCTTCAAGCTTAAATACTGCATAACCTTCCTGATCCGATTTGACATTTTTATATGAACTTAATTTAGGTGTCAAAACATTTGCAGTAAGCTCCACGCCTTCCACAGGTTCTCCGCTTTCCATATCAACTACTCTAAATTTTACTTCCTTAGTCTTTAAACTGTCAGAATTCTTTGGATATCCTGTAAATTTAATTTCGGAATCCTCTTCTCCTGAAACCGCCTTTCCATTTATACTGACTACCTTTGAATTTTTATCAGTCTTAAATTTAACCCTGTCTTTATCAAATTTTAAACTGTTATTCTCCATCCCTATTATATATTCGGTTTCAGGTTCAAAGTCTTTAAGTTCGTACCTGCCCTCATCATCCGTTTTATCACTTTTAATTACATTTGGAATATTTGAGTCAATCCTAAAAAGTCTGAAAGCAGAATTTTTAAGTATTTCCGTTCCCTTATAAGTTCTTATAACAATACTTTCAAGACCTATGTCTGTATTTTCTTCATCTTTATTAATATTATGCTTCAAAATTATACCGGTAATGATTTCTTCTTTATAATCTTCTTTATACGGACCTTCTTCACCAAATATAAATTCCAGTTGTTCCATAGTATAATCCTGACCGCTTTTAAGGCTAATAATATATTTTTGTTCAACAGTAAGCTTTACATTCAGCATGCTATTTTCAGAATGAAGTTCTCTTTTTATACCTGATGAATCCTGTATTATAAAATTAATATTGTCGCTAACCATCTGACCGTTCTCATCTTGAAGCATAAACATCGCATCCATGTCCTGTGCATATACTGTTATCTCATTTAATACTGCTGTAATCGGCATCATAATCATAATACAGCATAATATTATACATAAAAATCTATTAAATATTTTATTTTTCATTCAAAGCTCCTTTTCAAATTGTTAAATCTGTTTTATCTTTTATTTTATATTTAAGAAAATTTATTTTATATAAGAAAACGATAAATCAATTACCATTTCTTATTATATCCCCCGGTATTTGCCTACATCTCAACTCCAAACCATGTTTTGTATATACTATCCTTAAATGAAGCAGTCTCCTTTACTTCAGGCAGATTAAGCATACAATTTCCGGGATTTTCACATCTTAAAAAACCTGTATTCAGATCATCTGTTTTTATATTAAAGCTGCCTATGCGATCATAAAATAATTCAGGATGCATAAGATATACCGCTGCCGTTACATCCCAATTATAAAATCCCTTTATACCGTAACAATCATCATTATATGAAAAATAACTGTCAGTTTCAGAAAGTATATAGGAGGCTATCTTTTTGTCCGAATCCATAAGGATCTTCCTATATTCACTTTTTTCAAAAAGCACTTTGGTGCAGTTATTTCCGGTAATTACAGATACATTTTTGCCATTTATTAATATATCTTCAGACGCTTCAGGATCACATGAAAGGTTAAGCTCATCCATTATTTTCTTTTCAAATACAAGCGGACTTGTAATTCCTCCCATCAGAACAATTTCCTTTACATTTTTAAAAAAGTTTCTGTCTTTTTTATAAGCTGCTCCCAGATTTGTCATTGAACCTGTGGCAAGTATTGAAAGCTCTCCTTTAAAATGCTGTGCAGTTTCAACTAAAAAATCCGCCGCTTCACTGTTATAATCGCCCTTTGAGAGCCCTCCCTTTTTAAGAGGAATATCAGTTCTTCCAAGATCTCTTAGAATACGCTTTGTATTTTCAAAAACCACATCTGTACGATTATTTCCGTAGGTTGTACTCACACCTAAAAGCTCTGCCTCTTTTGAACCTAGCAGATATATAAGTGCAAGCCCGTCATCTACATCACAATCCTTTATACCAAAAGTATTATCGCAGTCATATATTATCCTCTTCATTTATTTATCCTCATATTATATCCCTTTAAAATCAGAAAAAATGCATTATATTTATTTTAAAATATCCGCCTTTAAAAATTTTACCATACCGGCTTCTATACTTATGCCTGCATAATTACCGATACTTATACTATTGCTCAGACAGTAGCCCCCGGTCGCTATTATAAAAACAGTTTTATCCCCTGTATCAATTGATATCTCTTCAAATTCTCCCATAAAAGATATCGACTTAACGACATATCTGCCACCGTCTTTTATAATTCCTATATTATGCGGTCTTACCAAAGCCTCATATTCTCCATCCTCAATCGTATCATCAGATATATCACCCGGTTTTGTTTTCCATATACCTGAGTTAGAAGTAAAAATACCGGATTTGATATTCCCCTTTATATAATTTACTCTGCCAAAATACTCGGCAGTTTTCTTTGAATTGGGATTATAATAAATATTATGTGGGGTATCATATTGAAGTATATTTCCGCAGTCCATAAGTGCCACACGATCCGACATATACAGTGCCTCCCTCTTATCATGAGTTACAAGCACTGTAGTTATTTCCATTTTTTTATGAAGCCCGGCAACCAGCTTTTCCATTTCAATTCTCAGCTCTTCATCAAGCCCTGAAAACGGCTCATCAAGCAACAACAGTTTAGGCTGTGCCGCAATTGCTCTTGCAAGTGCCACCCTTTGCATCTGCCCGCCTGAAATTTCAGATATTTGTCGCCTTTCAAATCCGTCAAGATGCACATCATTTAGCAGAGACTTTACTTTGTTTTCAATATCCCTCACAGACATTTTTCTAAGTCTCATAGGAAAAGCGATATTATTTCCTACATCCATATGCGGAAAAAGCCTAAGATCCTGAAATACTATCACGCTTCCCCTTTTTTCAGGAGCTGTTTCATTTACAACAGAACCATCTATTTCTATGATTCCGCCATCAGTTTCAGTCAGTCCTGCAATTGCTTTAAGCAGTGTACTTTTTCCGCAACCGGATGCCCCGAGCAGCGATACAAGCTCACCGTCTTTAACATCAAGGCTTATACCATGAAGTATTTCCGATTTCATAAGACTTACTTTAAGATCTTTTATCACAAGTCCCATAACTTTACAACTTTCTTATTTGATCTTATTAAATATTATATTTTATATTTTGTTTTATGTATCATGTGAGTATTTTTATATTTCATTACGTCAATAAAGTTGTGTCTTTAACTGCCTGTTAGATATAGCGGCAGCTTTTTTAGAAAGCATAAATATAATCACACTAATCCCTAAAAATACAAGACTGTATGCGGAAGCAAAATTCCTGTTCCCTGATGTAAGATAGGGCACCATAATTATAGTAAATGTAATTACACGTCCTCCCCCAATTAAGAGTGTCAGGAAATATTGACTGAATGAAATTATATATGCCATACAAAATGCAGTTAATGATACCGGAAGCAGCATGGGCACAGTTATATCAACAAATGCCCTCATCCCACAGGCACCAAGCACTCTTGCCTGTTCCTCATATTTTTCCCCTATTGCCGACATAGCATCCATTATAAGCCTTAATGCGTATGGCAGTGAATAGATTAGGTGAGCAATCATAACGCCATGTAAGGTATTATTAAGTCCCAGATTTATAAATATCAGCTGAACTCCCATTGAAAATACACTTGCCGGTACAATGAACGGAAGTATCGAGCCAAATAACAGGGCATTTCTTCCCGGGAAATTATAAAAAAGTAATGCCTTTGCACTCATAAGAGCTATAATCACCGATAATAATGCAGTTATAAGTGATAAAACTACACCTGAGATAAGTACACCTCCCGGATTTTTAAGCTTTTCAAATACATCACTTACTGCATTTAGTGAAAAATCTCCCGGTATTATATATGGCCATGCCCATCTTTGAGTAAAACTCCACACCAATAATGTGAGTACAGGTAATATTACCGCTGCCGCAAATATTGCTGTAATAACACCTGATATATATCTATCCTTTTTATATTTTTCCATTTATATTATACAGGTATTTACATTTTTAACTTTTTAATTTTTTAACTTCTTATCTATATCCGACTTTAATACAAAATAATAAAATACTGCTGAAAGCATAGCAGCTGCTATTATAATTCCATTTAATGCCATAGCATAAGGTCGGTTCCTTAAATCGGGATGCAGATACTGTTCGTAAGCCTGAACAGGCAACACCTTAGGCTTTGTCGCCCCAAGAAGAAAAGGTAGTTCATAAGCACCTAGTGAAAACACAAAAATTATAAGAAAAGCACTTATAATCGTATTTTTACAAAGAGGAAGCGTAATTTCAAAAAATATTCTTCCTGCTCCTGCACCAAGATTTGCCGCAGCATCTCCAAGCTTCTCATTTATATTTGACATTATTGAGGCTGTAAAATATATAACAAAAGGAACTTCCTTCCATATATAGCCCAGTATTATGCCTATCCCTCCTGAATTATAAACTATCACAGGAAATTCCTGCTGATCCTTTATAATATTAAACATAAATAAAATCCTTGCTATAAAGCCATTTTGTGAAAATATGCTTATTATAAACAGTGCTGTTACAACATGAGGTGTAATTATAGGGAGTTCAACCATCCATGAAATACCCCTTTTGGTATTTATCATAAAATAACATATAAAAACTCCAAGAACTGTTGAAATCAATGCCGACACAAGAGCGGTATAAAAGCTGAATGTTAATGAATCAAATAAATCCTTTCTCAAAAACGCTTTTATATAGTAATCAAATGTCAATTTATTAAGTCCAAGCGAAGGCATTATGCCCAGGCTTATCATAATGGCATTTATAAGCCCTGCAATAAACAATCCGCTTAAAATAAACTGCGGTATAAGAAGCAGATACGGTATTATTTTATTCTTCATAAGTATGATTAGGCTCCAATACGGTAGCAGATAATCTGACGTATATTCTTAGTCTTTAATATGGCAGCAGATAATTTGCCGTATATACTTAGTTTTTAATACGATCTCATATAATCTGATGTATATTAAAATATCAGATTATATATTATTATTTTAAAATCTGTATTTAACGGATATAAAAACCGCTAAATACAGATTGTTTTCCTTTGCTTTAATCCTTATTTAATACTTCTTCTTTCCATATTTCTTCTATAACAGGTACAAGCTCCGCCGGCATCTCAGGCAGACGTTTTGAAAGAAGTTCATCTTGAGGTATATTCCCCTTTCCAATGTCAACCGAATCAAATGCCGCTTTTTGCTGCTTGTCAAGTTTAGAATAATCAATTACAGGCAATGTCCTTAATTCTTTAAAACGCATAGCCTGTACCTCGGGCGACATCATTTCATTAATTGCAACCATGGCACCTGCTTTATTCGGAGAGTTTTTTGCTATTGCAATGAAATTGGTATTTCCTATAGTTCCCTTATCAAATTGAAATGAAACCGCCGTATCGGGATATTTTCCTTTTTCTATATTTACAGAGGTACTATAAGCCCCATAAGTAACATTAAGAAGAACTTCTCCGTCTGCAAACATATTTTCAAGTGTTGATGATGATTCCGGATAAGTTTTTCCCTCATTCCAGAGATACTGTTTAATATCTCTTAGATATTTAAGTGCAGGTTCAATAGCTTCCTTAACTTTTTCTTTATCAGGTTTCATATCCTGAAACTGCTCATAGCCGCATTTTTCATATATAATACTTCTTACAAAAACACTGCCTGTAAAATCAGGAAGTGCAGGGTAAGTTATCTTACCTTTATTTTCCTTTGCAAATTCAAAAAGTTCATCGGCATTTTTAGGAAGTTTCGCAGTCTTTGCACTATCAGCAATAAATACCACCTGTGCCTTTCCGTAAGGTGCTTCATAGCCTTCAACAGGGTAGCCGAAATCATACTTTATATCCTCCGAATCTGCATCTATATATTGCTTGAAATTCGGCAACATATCGGAAAAAGGACCGTAAAGCATATCATTTGATCTTGCCGACTGGAAATTTTCACCGTTTATCCATATCATATCGATACTTCCGTCAGTACCGGTCTGCAGCTCTCCTGAAAGCTGTGTGAGTATCTGCTCAATATCCATAGGCACTCTCACTACTTCGATATCATATTTTTCCTTCATAAGCGGTATATATTCCTTATCAAGCCAGTTATTAAGTTTTTCATCACCTCCCCATCCGTAAAAAGTTACCTTACTGCCTTTTGCAAGCTTTGTAATTTCATCAAAGCTCTTACCCTTAAGGTCGTCTTTATCAGAATTAACAGCTTTGTTTGATAAATCCTTATTATCATTTTTAGTATCTTTACCCGCTTCAGTTGATGACAAGCCCTGAGATTTATCTTGTACAGTATCGCTTCCTGATACCTGATTAGTATTCGTTGAAGAACAGCTTGCAAGGCTTAATGCAAGTATCGCAGCCGCAAAAATCCCAAAAAATCTCTTTTTAAACATTTTTCCTCCTTAGGTAAATAAATATAAATAATTTAAAAATTATTTTACAAAAGCGGCTGAAATATCCTTGTCTTTTGCACCGTCTTTAATAATAAATACATTATCGGTATTAAATCCGGCATCTTTTAATATAGATATTCCTGTTTTTGCACATTTATTTCCGCTATAGCATAACAGATATACCGGCTTTTGCGGATCAAGCTTTGATTTTGAAAATTCATAAAATGCAGTCTGTGCAGCAGTATCATCAAACTCTTTTAATGATGCATTTAATGAGCCATTAAGGTGTCCGTCCGCATATGTCTGCGGATCTCTCACATCTACTATCTGTGCATCTTTAAGCTGTAAAACATCCTTGCCGTCAGTATACTTCCAGTCTATGCCTTCATCAATTCTACTTGTAGTAAATGCATCCTTTATACCTGAAAGTGCCTTTGCACCACCCTCAACAGTAAATATCTTTGACTCATCTATACCTGCATCTTTAAATACTCCCGTTGCCTTCTGAGCACCCCTTTGACCGCTGTTGCATATAATATAAATATCCTTACCGTCATTTAAATTACTCTGTGCATACTTTTTAAGACTCTCTGTAAGACTCTCATCTTCAAGCGGAAATATTGGACTCCAGAGTGAATTCTGAAGCCTTCCCTTTGAATATTCTTTCCATTCACGCACATCAATTACATGTACATCACTTTTTTTTGCAGCATCAACTGCATCCTGTGCAGATACATATTTGTATCCGTCTTTTTCAGTAACTGTTACACCTCCGGAAGCGGCACCCGGTGCAGCCTGAGATGAGCTGTTAGCCGGACTGCCTGATGAACTGCATGCACTAAGGAATGCTGATGCGGCTGCTGCGGCTAAAAACAATCTGATAAAATTGCACTTTTCGATTTTCTTATTAAAACCGCCTTTAAAATTTTTGTTTAAATCTGTGTCTAAACTTTTCTTCACTTTCTTATCCTCCCATGGATTAAATAAATTTTTGATATATAAAAAATATAATATATTATATTCTTTATTTCTTATAAAAATATTCCTGCGGCGTATTTTCAGGTGCATCTTCCGGCAGTCCCGGTTTCATAACAGGTGCATCCTGTTTTTTAGTCCACTCATACCATCCGCCTACATAAACTCCTACATCTTTCCAGCCAAGTGCCTTTGCTATATAATAAGTTTCAGAAGCCCTCCAGCCTGTACCGCAGTGGAAAGATACCAGCTTATCACCGGTTATGCCCCACAGCTTCCATCTTTCTTCTATAAGCTTATAATTAAACATTGTATTATCTATATTTCTGTAATCTTCCATAGCATAAGGATCTGAACCTGCATAGGCAAAGCGTGAATTTTTAATCTCACCTGCCCTGTCTATATATGTATAGCCGCTTTTTTTGCTCAAATATTCATCAAAACTTCTTACTGAAGCTATAACTGCACCTTTATCCTCAATTAATTTAAGCTCTTTTTCATAATCAAATCTTATTTCGGGATTTTGCGGAACCTCAGTTCCAAAATCCACCTTTTCAACTGACGGAGATTCTTTTTCAAGCTCTCTGTTTTGTGCAACCCAAAGAGGTTTTCCTCCATTTAACAGTCTGATATCCTTCACACCTGCATAATCCATTACAAATGCTGCCCTGTTTGCCGCAGTAGTAGCCTTTTCGCTTCCATAAAGTATGACAGTGGTATCAATATCAATGCCTGCACCCTCAAGTATCCGCTTTATATCCTGATCTTGAGGAAGATTCCAGAATGTAAGCTGCTTTTGTATAGGTATGCTCTCATATTCTCTTACATCCCTTGGACCGGGTATATGATTTATATCATCTGCATTTAATGCCACAGCTCCTTTTATATGACCCGTCGCCGTATAATCATCTTTTTCACTTGGCAGATAAATCTCAACTATCCTGTATTTTTTTCCTGAATAACCTTCAGGAGTCTTTCCGTTTACAAGATCTTCAACCCACTGCGGTGAAACATATCTTTGATAGCCCTCAAGCCTCTCAAGTTTTTCTTTGTTTTTTTCAGCAAACTTATCTATACCGCCTGCAAGTACATACAGCTGCCCAAATCCCGCTTTTTCAAATAAACTATAATCATCTTCACTTACTTCACCGTCATCATATAAAACAGTCTTTTTTTCTTTATCAAGATGGCGCCGTTTAAATTCCATATCCATATTTTCATCACTTATACCATATGAAAACCATGAAGCTGGAAAATCAACAGCTCCTGCTATATGCCCGCTTATACCCTGTGCGTTTTTCCAGCCTATATATTTATCACTGCTGCGTATATCTACAAGCTGTATATCTTTATCTAAATCACCTGAATCACCTGTAAAAATCTCATCTGCCCGGATCACCTTAACCTTGCCGTCAGCATTGGCAGAATCTTTTTTATTATCTTCACTGTCTCCGTCAGCATTCGAATTATCTGAACGGTTCTCATTTGAAGAACTTGAAGTCTGTAGGTTACCCTCCGTTCCTTTCACATTATCTGCATTTTGCGAACATCCTGCCAACATGCATACACCTGAAAATGCTGCAATCGCAGCCATCAAAAATATGCCTTTCTTTTTCATAAAAATACCTCCTTATTTTATTAATTTATAAATATGAAAAAATAATTCTGTATTACTTTTAACATATACTTTCGTTATATAATTAATTCACTAAACAGTATTTTAATTTTTTCCCGACTTTTTATAAAATTTATTAAATATACTTAGCAATAAATATGCCGCAGCTGCGGATACTATATATATTTTTGCCTGACCAATAAAAACATCTAAAGAAAACAAATATTCAAAGCTCTGCCCACCTGCCGACATAATGTTGGAAATAAAAGCTGCAATCATTTTTGAAAATAATGTCATTATAACTCCCGAGATAATAAATCTTGTAAATATAAATCTTTCCCTATCCGCACATAGAGATATTATAATTATATTTATCATATTTAATATTAATGAATAACTAAAAAATACATACGCAATATCTACTTTAAAAAGTACCGCCTGTATAAATAATATAAAAATAATTGAAGGTAGCAGCCCTGATACATATGTAAATATATATATTCCTGCAATATTTAAATAAATCCATTTAGGAAGTGCAAAAAACATAGGAAGCACTATTGTAGCACCTGTAAGTACTATACAGACAAATATAATAAATATATACGCTCTTATGTCGTATACTTTATCATTTATTTTATTATATGGCAGCAGTTTCATAAAGCTAAAGCACCTCTCTTAATATATCTATGGTGTCTTTAGTAAGCTGAGGACAGAAGCTAAGCAGCCTGCCGCTTTCAAGTGCGGTATTAAATTCATTCGGTTTTGAAAGATCATATCCCAGAAGCTGCCTGCACATAGTTGAAGAATATTTTTCTATAAATTTTTTACTAAACTTATCCTTCTTTTGCTTCATTACTTCCTTTTGTTTTTCATCATTTTCGGAAAAATGCCCGTATTTTAAACCTATTATCATAAGCGCCGCAATATATGAACCGCAGGTTTCTCCTCTTCCCATACCGCCTCCAAAGCAAGCTCCCATCTTTCTTAAAAGAGCCGGCTCAAGTTTAAGTTCATCTGAAAAAGCCCCTGCCACCACTTGTGAGCAGTCAATGCCTTTTATAAATAATTCCTTTATATTATCTGAAGTCATAATTTCTCCAATGTATTTTTTAATCTTAAGGATATATCACGGTATATTATCTATATATTTATCTTTAATCATATTAAGGAAATTTTCATCAAGATATTCGTCAAGCTTAGCTGCAGTTGAAGCATTAAACAGCCCTTTTTGTGCCAGCCTGTACTGTACCCATGCCATTGCACACCATGTAATTCCCCTTAGGCAGTTAATAGGTATATATGTATAAACTCTTTCCCTTATATCCCCGGCATTAAATCTGTTTCCAACTAAAGCCGTATAATATTTTATAAATTCTTCCACTTCATAACTGTCTAAAATAATATCAGTCTTCCAAAAGGTTGTAGTCGGTGCAAGAAAGTGCCCTAAATCCTGTGCAGGATCTCCATATAAAGGTTTTTCCCAGTCAATAAGATAATCTTTTCCATTTTCATTTATAAGAAAATTGGTAGAGTTAAGCTCAGTATTTATACAACATCTGTAAAACGGCATGCTCTTTATGCCGGAAAGTTTTTCTTTACCCTTTTTAAAAATTTCCGATATCAGGTCTTTCTTTTTACTGTCTGCCACATCAGAACTTATATAAACCTCAAGCATTCGGCTGCATTCATCAAGAATGGCACCGGTCAGATTTTCAGGCATTATAAGTTTACTGTTTTCAGGTATTTTAACTGAATGTATATCCGCAAGACAGGCAGCCGCTTTTTTCATATCGGTTTTATAATCAAGTACTTTCCCGGGCAAAAATTCCATAACCATAATACCGTAATTTAAGTTTTTAAAACTTCCGTCAACATATAGTGCCTTAGGCGTTCTTTTTGAGTTTTCTAAAAGCTTAAGTGCATTATATTCATAACCTATCTGATCCTTGATGCCCATCTGACTTCCCAGATTTACCCTTAAAATAAGTTTTTCGCCTGAAACCGGATGTATAAAATAATAATTTCTGTTATATTCACCCTGTGCCAGAATACTGTATTTTTCCGAAATCTCATCAGGCAGCCCAAGAGCCTGCCTATATCTCTTTAAATGTACATATTGAAGCAGCCCCTTTATATCATCCGCTTCATTTCCAAATATATCTTTTCCCATAAAATACCTATCTCATATCTCTGTAAAGTGAGGATATAATATTTACATCAATTCCGTCTCTGTACATTTTCCTAAGCCTGTTCATCTTCCACATAAGCCTGAGTTTATCATAATTTCCGTCAGGAAAACGCCTTTCAGAGGTGTATATACGTTTTTTTGCAATGCCAAGTCTTATTCCCATCTCCTTTAATGTAAGCGAAAAGCCATAATCCTCCATAATAGGAATTTCAGGAAATTTGCCTGCTTTAAAAAACAGCTCTCTGTCAATAAATATCCCCTGATCTCCAAACATAACCTTTCTATCCTTTATCCTGTGATTTGATATAATCCGACATATCAGCATAAGCGGATTCTTTGAACGAAAGGCTATTCCGAAGCAGCCTGCTTCAAAATCTTTCATGACATATCTGATATGTTCAGGCACCTTGTCGGGAAGCTCACTGTCGCAGTGCAGAAAAAATAATATATCTCCGCATGATGCCTTTGCACCTTCATTCATCTGAAAAGCCCTTCCCTTAGGTGAACTAAGAACCTTATACCTGCCACAATTACAACTGTTTAATATATCTTTGGTATCATCATTACTGCCGCCGTCTACAAATATAATTTCACATTTCCCGTACAAAGTATTAAGCTGATTAAGAAAATTTCTTATGTTTTTCCCCTCATTATAGACCGGTATTATAACTGAAATCCTTCTCTTTTTTAATAAATATTTTCCTGTATTTGTTTTCTGCAGCTTTTTTATACTCCGCATCATGCTTATATGATAGTTTATATCTGATTTCAGGTCTATATCGTGCAGTGTTTTAGTATAACCTATCTTAAATCCTTTAGCTTTAAGCCTTGAAAAAGTATTCTCCCATACCCTGCTGTGCCCATAGGCACTTTTTTTGCCGTTTTCAGCCTCTATATCAAATACATCCCTTACAGGTTTTTTCATGCCTGTGAGGTAATATCCGCCGTCAGCGGTTTTGCCGAATACAAGCTCGTTATATTTAAGCTGTCTAAAACCCTCTTTAATATCATTTGCAGTCAGCATAGGTATATCGCTTCCTATAAGTACACAGCTTTTATACCCCTTTGCAAATACATATTTAAATGCATTATACATCCTTTCTCCAAGCCCATCACCTTTTTGAAGAAAGCATTTGCATTTATCACCCAGTATTTGATAAAGCCTGTCTTCTTTATCTTCCGGAGTATAAGATATAAATATGTCCGCCCCGGCTATTTTACACTGTATATATATATCTTTGAGCATTGCAGTCTGGAGCTTTTCACATTCATATTTATTAAAATAAGGCATAAGTCTTGTTTTTGTAGTACCTGCCTCAGGCACTCTTGTAAATAAAATCACCGCATTCATTTGCTGCCCTGTTTTTTATTTTTATTCATATACATAGTCTTTATCATAGCGATAAGTGCACATAATGAAAACATTATTAAAAGCCCTGTCATTAAAAGCTTTGCCCCTCCTGTAAGAAAACTGCCTACATAGGAGTAAACCAGAGTTGCAGGAAGCTGACCGATACCGGTTGCTATAAAAAAGCTCCAAAATGACATTGATGTAAGCCCTGCCGCATAGCTTACATAATCAAATGATATAAAAGGCAAAAGTCTGCATATTAGTATAGTATTTCTTCCGTATTTTTCAAAAAAAGTATCTATCTGTTCAAGTCCCGCCTTGCTTGTAAACCTCTCTGCAGCATCCCTTCCAAGTATCCTTGATATATAAAAACACATGGCTGCTCCTGCCATAGCACTGCTCCATGACAATATGGCTCCCTGCCACCATCCGAACAGATTTGCATTGGCAAATGTTATAACAAATGCCGGGAGCGGGGCAGCAACGGACTGTAACAGCATAAGCATAAAGGATACTGCAGCGGCATAACCGCCATATGATTTTATAAAATCCCTCACCTCGGTAAAATCACCGCTTGTAAACATTGTAAATATTCTGTTCAATGAATTTTTAACCGCAGGTATAAAAATATATATTAAAATCACTGCGATTATAAGCCCTGACATTATTATCTTTTTTATAATATCAGATCCGCTTTTTACTCTCTGTTTATTGACACTGCCGTCATTTATATCTTTTTTATTTTCACCAGTATAATCATTCTTTATCTCTTCCATTATTTAATTCACCTACCGTTTTTATTCCTTTAATATAAGCCTGTTTACCTGTCATTTTTATTTCTCGCATATTTTATTTATATTCTATTTCATTTATATTAATTTACTATATTTAATATAATAGCGTCTATTTTATTTAAACTTCGTCATTGCCCTGTTTATCATTGATGTTTTTAAAGCCGCCTTTTCATCACTTCCTATAATTTCATTTAATATATGCTTAAGCGGAGCACACCCTTTTCTTTCAAGATTTCCTGCACAGGTTGCACAATAAGTGTAAACCTGTCCCTCGTTTTCTTTCATGCTGCATGCCATCTTGTATGCAAGATCGGGTTCCTTTACACATGCACAGCCTCCAAGACCGCAGCACTGTGCCTTATTTGCCTCTTTTATATCACCGTCTATAAAGAATTCTATATCCTTATAAAGATTTTTAGGTTCTTTATCCGGACATGGCAGAAAAACAGGGAACTCTCCTGAAAGTTTCCTGCCTATACCAAGCTCTCTAAGCTTCTCGTATATACTTATCAGCTTTATTCCTATCTTAGGCTTAAGGTAATGGTAGCAGTTCGGACAGAGTGTAACTATCTCCTCTACTTTGCACTCTCTCATCCTCGATTCAATGCCGCTTAGTATCTTTTCTTCTTTTTTTTCAAGCCCAAGCTCTGCCACAGGCTTTCCGCAGCAGTCATATACTATGCCCATATCTGCACTCTCAAGAAGCATGGCTGCAAGTTTCTCTGTGGTTTTAGGATAAAATGAAGGATAATTGCAGCCCGGAAATATAACACTTTTTTTCTTTCCCCGCCTATAATTTTTATAAATATAATCCTCTTTTTCAAACAGCAGCATACCATAGCCCTTTTGGGTAAGTTTATTGCAGTTTTTCCTAATCTCCTCCTGCCTCATAGCCAGTATAATACCACGTCCGTCAATACCTTTTGGGCAGACCTCGCTGCAACGTCCGCATAAAAAACAGTGATACGCCAGCTCTCTAAGTCTGTCGCTATCACCTATATCTATCTTATACTTATCTAAAAAAAGACACTGCTGTCTACATTTATGACAATGTATACAGGCTGTCGGGTCAAGTATGGCAGCCTTTTTGCATAAATCATTTTTCAATTTTTTTATCCTCAAATAGTTTACTTTCAGGCGATGTCTTATCCGTCAATATATAATGTTTTTTAAGCATATATGCAGCAGAAAATACAAAAATCGCTATAACTATGGCAGTGCTTATATAAAACACCCTGTTTTTTGCATCGGCAATCCCTGCCGCACCTACAGTATACATTGCCGTACCCGGCAATATAAAAATAAAAGTACCCAGTGTATACTTCCCAAGCTTCATGTCGGTGGTCCCATAAGCAAAGTTTTGCAAATTGTATGGAAAAAGCGGTACAAGTCTTGTAAGCATAAGTATAAAAAAATCTTTATTTTTATTTTCTGAAAAAAGCCATTCTTTTAAATACTTATTTTTTACGGCAAGCGGCTTTATCAGATCTTTCAGAAAAAACCTGCCTGCTATAAAAGCCGCCACCGCACCCGCTGTTGCAGCAACTGTACATGCAAATGTTCCTAATACGGGACCGAATACTACGCCTGCTATAACTGCAAATGTAATCCCCGGCACTGCAAGCAGAACAGATGAAATCACTGTTAAAACAGTATATATAAGCAGTGCCTCAAGCAGGTTGTTTTTGACTGTTTCCTTCAGAAATTCAAGATTCTCTGTATCAGCCATATACTTTGACCAGCCAAACCTGTGCTTTAAAAGTATTAATACCCCTGTAAGAAATACAAATATACATAGCCTTTTATTTTTAAATAATATCTTCATGATACTTATAATTCCTTTTTTAAAACTAAAAAATACCCAAAGCATAATATATATTAAGGAATATTTTATAGTATTTTAATATCTTATGTAAATATCGTACATAATAATAAATAATAATCGATATAGTATTCTTATTTGTAATACTGCAATTTTACTGTTTTCATGTATTTTTATAATTTATGAAACTCTTAGTAATACGCTTTTAGTTACATTTTTCTACTAAAGCATATTTATAATTACTATATTTTTCACAATATTGTATTATAAATGAATATACTTAGATTTTCAAGTATAAAATCATAGAAATTTATTAAAAAGTATATTTTTCGTACAGGAAATATTTAACCGGTACTTAATTAAAATTCCTTATACCAAACCATAGTATTTTATCTTCCGGTAATATAGGCTTTTCTGTATTTTCTTTATTTTCTTGTTTTTTAATTTCCATGTCGGCTACACTACCTGTCAAGATACGCTTTTCTTAGCAAAAACCTGGAGAGCATCTTTTTATAATGCTCCAAATCCAAATATTCATATACTCCGGCTTTCTTTGCTCTTTTATAAAGCTTTAATATCAATCTTCTGTAATAAAGATAAAACTTATGTCTGCTTATATTCTCAGGTTCTACTACCAGATGAAGAAAATCCCAATTTTCTATCTTATCGGTAATCAATTTATCCTTATACTCCTCATACAAAGGAGTACCCGGGATAGGCGTAAATATAGAGATAGTTACATGTATAAGTTCATGCTTAACTATCCAATTATAAAGATCGTCAAAATCCTTTTTAGTTGCAGAAAGCCCTACTATCATAAGTCCTATACACTGTGCGGAAGTTGAATTAATTACCTTTATCGCCTCCACATTATGTTCCTTGCTGGTCCCCTTATTATAATCATTAAGTTCTTCATCAATAATATGTATCATGCAAAAGTCCCTGAGACTGCAACATATGTATATAACCTACTTTTGGAAGATCAGGGTACATTGCCGCCTGTTCAAATAAAGGTTTTGTTTCGTATACTTCCAAAACATCAGGCTCAAGATTTCTTGCCGTTTCACCGAGATATGCAGCCACCTTTAAACCTGCTAAACGTCCGGCTCTTTCGTAAACATGTGTTTCAAGCCCTTCCTGTGGTTCAATAACTACACAAAGGTTTACGGTCTTTGAAAACGGGCAGTAATCTGCGGCTACACCGCTCATATCTATTACACCCTCCTGAAAACCTACAATCCTTCCTACAGTAACAACACAACAACCCTCTAAAGCATGTGTCCTGCCCTCACCCACTGCAGGAGACACCTTGCCTGTAACTCCCGGAAATATCTCGCCTCCGCTAACCTTTACACGTGGCTCAATAACATCCTTTACCGGAGTTATACGGGTACTCTCTCTCGGCTTTGCGATGTCAAGCTTACAGGAAACCAGCTTGTCATCCTCTAAAACCAACTTTTCAACCTCTTCTTTATTTACATAAAGAACATGGTTTTCAACATAAGTTTTTTCTGAAAATTGGATATCATCAATCTTGATTTTTCCAAGCTCCAATTTCATATGATACACCTCCTTTGTAATCGCGATAACTTTTGTTTCTAAAAAGAGAGGTTCTTTAAAACCTCCTCTTTCCGACATTATATATAATTATTTTTATAAATTCAAGGTTATCTCCGGTTTATTTTTTCACAAAAATATAAGTCCATTTTTATTAAGCTTGCATAATTTAAAATTTTTAGATAAATTATCGCTATAACATATACAAGTATTTGAACTAAATACTTGTATTTTTGTAAACTTATGCCATATATAGATAAATAAAATATATCAATCTATATATTAATTAAATCTCTAAATAAATACAAAAAAGACTTGAAACAGACTTGTTAAAATACAATTTTATGTCTTTTGCTACACTTTACTTCTTTTTGTTGCATTATTTTATTTCTTTTATTGTTTATTTTTCGTTTTGTTACTATATTTTTCTTTTTACTACTTCACCATAGTTTTTATAGCCTTGCAAATCCTCTGCAAGAGAAAAAACTATTCTTTCCACATCTCCAACAAATTTCCAGATATAATTATCAAGCTCTTCTTTCTTGACACCTTTATCCATAAGATTTTTAAAATATCCCATATATAAAAAGCATACCATTCGATTTAAAACAACAGCTTTCTCTTCACTTATGGCACCCGCTTTCATACACACCTTGCATACCTCATAGTCCCGCCCCAGAAAATCCGGATTTCTTAACATAGCCTGAAAAACGGGTGAAGATGTCTGGATTTCTTCCGGAAACATATCGTAAAACTCCCTTATGGCTTCTTTTAACTTTATATCCTTTTTTGTTAGAAACAGTAAATTATAAGTTATAGGCTTTCTGAATGCCTCCATTGAATAGCAGTACCACACTCCCACATATTTATCCCATACGTTTTTCCAAACAAGACCGGCTTTATTAAGGGACTGTATATAATCTTTTAACTGCCTAAGCTCCGCATAATAAATAAGCTCGTCCAATCCCGAAAAATATCTGTACAGGCTCGCTGAAGAACAGCCAAGTTCTTTTGCTATCTTTCGTATTGACAAATTCTCTATTCCGTCTCTTTTTATCATTTCGGCGGTTTTTAAAATATATTCTTTTCTGCTTAAACCCTTAAAATACTCCATTTGTATCACGCTTTATACTATTCTGTCCATTATATTATCTATAACTGATAAATCTATAGTTTTAAAATCCTCTCTCACATTCTCTTTGTAATCCGAAGGTGTCCTGGCAATATTCTGCCAACTGTTAAATACTTCTATACACTGCTCTATAAGAAGTATATCCTTAGTATTATCCTCATATGCAGGATATACCACCACTGAACGATAGGGTGTCTGATTAGGTTTAAGGCTTGAAGCCTGGGGATGGGTAAGTAGTTTATGTCTGTCATAAACATAGTCTCTTACTTTTATTAAGGTATCTTCATAGCTTTCCGTATAAACACAGGAAAGCCTGCCTTTGTACTTATCATAAACCCTGTCATTATTTGTTACCAATATAGCTTTTTTAAATTCAAACATATTTCCCCCCTATTTTCTTATCTCTTTCCTTCAAAAGAAGCTGTCGCATTAAAGAAAAACACTATAAGATATAGTAGATTTACATTAAAATAATCACTATCTTTTATAGCTCTAATTCTTAATGCAACAGCCCCTAAATTTGTCTCCCGCTTCACTTCTGTATGTTTTTTCTATATTGTAATTGATTATAATCCTTTTAACACTATATGTCTATATTTATATACTGCCGCCATTTTTTCGATATTTCAAAAGTGCAATAAGTGCTGATGCCATTCTTTTTTCATCTCCAGCTAAAAGGATTCTCATTATACCACCACCTTATCCTCTTAATATATTTTAATATCTCACAAATTAGCAATTAGAACACCTAAATCCCAACAAAAACTTCAACAATTTTTCTTATTTTTTCCAGTATCGATTCTTTCTTTTTTGTTCTTTCTCCACCTATGCGTGAAGTAGGTGGAATTATGCGACCCAGTTCATTCCCTTCATATTCCACATACCCCTTACCAATAGCATTCTCTATAAATCGCATTGAATCTTCTTTCAACTTTTCTTCTTCAATTAAACATTTAATCTTAGTTTCTTTTTCTTTCCTGGCAAACCTATAAAATGACTCAAGAATATCATCAGTATTTTTTAATTCCGACAATCTTGTACTGTTTATAAAGTCTATAATCAGTTCTTCTTTTGCTCTTGTACCAAAGCTTGATCTGATTACCCGGCGTATATCTTCCTTTAAACTTTCCACATTTTCATTTTCTTTTGATTTTTCAAGTATTAATGCTAAAATATAATCTAAATTTATTTCATCAGTTTTAAGTAAATCAATTTGAAATTCGATATCAGAAAAATCAATGTGTTCACCATCGGATTTTTCATTAGACTTTGGCTTTAAACTACTCTCCCTGATATCAACATAGACACTTTTCATATCCTGCATTTGTCTATCTGAAATGATTTTTTCACAGCTTTCAAACTCATCAAAATTTCTAAGGATATTCTCAGTTTTCAACAGTTCCCCAAAAAGCTCTGCAAATTCTTTTTTATCCGCTTCCAGCATAATTTCAGTAGGCTCCGGAAATTTAGCTATGATTTCATTACAAATGTCCGTGTATCCTTTAGTAATCTTCCCTGTTTCTTCGTCCTTAAAGCCGTGCATGTACTCATCATAGCTCTTTTCCAGAATAATATTTACACTGTTTTCATCTCCAAAAGTCTTGATCGCATCTCGTGTAGCTTTTTCCAAATCTCTAAAACAAACAATATTACCAAATGTTTTTACTTTATTCAGTATACGATTTGTTCTGGAAAATGCCTGAACCAGACCATGATATCTCAAATTCTTATCTACAAATAATGTATTTAGTGTAGGTGCGTCAAAACCTGTTAAAAACATCCCGACAACAATCAGTAAGTCGACTTGCTTTTCTTTTACCTTAAATGATAAATCCTTATAGTAGTTTTGAAATTCATTACCATCAGTGGAAAAATTGCTTTTGAAATAGCTGTTATAATCTGCAATTACCTTATCCAAAAATTCTTTAGCCGTCATATCCATAGCCGATATATCAAAATTCTCTTCCGATATTTCTCCGATTGCCTTTTGCTCTTCATTGGCAGCAAAACTATAAATTGTAGCTACTTTCAATCGTTTTTCTTCCGGTAAACTTTTCTGCTGTCTTTCAAACTCTTCGTAATATAATTTTGCCGCTTCAACACTTTGGACCGCAAACATTGCATTAAAACCGTTAAGTCTTCTGTGCTTCAAATCATAAAACTCATTACGGTGTGTCTTAATATCAAATACCTTAAAAATATGCTTTGTTATCTCAGTGATACGTTCCGGATGAAGTAACATTTTATTCTCTAATTTTGCTAACTTTTTTTCATCTTCCTCTTTTTCTGCCGTCTTAAATTTGGGTATAATATTATTATAATCAACCTTAAACTTTAAAACTTTACCATCACGAATAGCATCCGTAATAACATAGCTATGAAGTTGTGCCCCAAATACATCTGATGTAGTATCTCCTCCAAGAGAATTTTCCGGAAAAATCGGTGTTCCCGTAAATCCGAATTGATAATACTTCTTAAATGATTTTCTTATATTTTTCTGTGCATCTCCAAACTGAGAGCGATGACATTCATCAAATATAAGAACACAATGCTTATCATAAATTTCATGAATAGTATTTTTCTTCACAAATTCATTTAATTTTTGAATTGTTGTAACTACAATTCTGTTATCATCTCTTTCAATGCACCTTTTTAACTCCCTTGTATCCTTGCTTCCATTTACGCTGTCAGGCTGAAATCTTTGATATTCTTTCATTGTCTGATAGTCTAAATCTTTTCTGTCTACCACAAAAAATACTTTGTCAATATAATCCAGTGTTGTAGCAAGCCTAGCCGCTTTAAAAGATGTTAGAGTTTTACCTGAACCTGTCGTATGCCAAATAAATCCTCCAGCTTCAGACCTGCCGGCTTTTTTTGCCTCATAACTTGATTTTATCTTCCATAAAATTCGTTCAGTAGCTGCAATTTGGTATGGACGCATAATCAGTAAAGTATTATTTACATCAAAAACACAGTATTTTGTAAGAACTTCAAGAATAACACGCTTTTCAAAAAATGTTTTAGTAAAATCTTCTAAATCACAAATCACCTTATTCCTGGCATCTGCCCACTCACAGGTAAACTCATAATGATTTTTATTATTTGCAGTTGTATTTGCAAAATATCTACTATAGGTTCCATTAGAAATTACAAATATCTGAACATACTTATACAATGAATTTTCACTATTAAAACTCTCTTTGCTATATCTATGAATTTGATTAAAAGCCTCCTGTAAATTCACGCCTCTTTTTTTCAGTTCGATATGAACAAGTGGTAATCCATTTACCAAAATTGTTACATCGTAACGATTTCGACTTTTCCCCTCGCCATTCACCTGATTAGCGACCTGCAAAAAATTATTGTGAATATTCTTCTTGTCTATAATCTTAATATTTTTCAAATTTCCATTATCAAAAATAAAATCATATATATGATCTTCCTGCACCTTTCGTGTCTTTTCAATCATACCATCATTTGGTGCATCAAGATACTCTGTTAAGAATCTACTCCACTCTTCGTATGAAAAAGACACTTCATTTAGTTTTTCAATTTGATTTTTTAAGTTTGCATATAAGTCGATATTTGACTTTACAATTAATCTCTCATAACCCTGAGAAACTAAGTTTTCAATCATTTGTCGTTCAAGTTCCGCTTCACTTTGATATGAAGTTTCTCTAACTTTTAAGTCTTTTTCAAAATTAGCTAAAATGATTCCGCCTGTCATCTCAGCAATTGCACATGTGTTGTACTTTGATTTTTCCATCTAAATTACTCCTTGCATTTATATTCTCTATAAATTACTTCTTTTAAAATCCAATAGCTTCTCTCTATAATATTCATATTGTTTCCGTCTTAATTCTATTTCTTTCGGTAATCCTTGAGAGATATCATTTATTAAAGCATCAAATTTATCAAGAATAGAAACGATATATTTTTGTACCGGGAGAGAAGGAATTAAAAATCTTAATTTCGAAATTTCTCCCAAATTAATTTTTATCGGATTAGCCATATGTAGTATCCTTTTATACAGTTCACTTTTACCGTGATTACTCTCAATCATATATTTTAAAAACTTACTCAAAACGATATTTTGATTCGGTCTTATTAAAGTTAAAGTTACATAATATGCTAAATCATTATCATTTTCTACAAGTGCACATGTTCCAATATCTCCAATTCTAGTCATAAACAAATCATTTCTTTGTGGCTTTATTTTATACTTTTTAAAATCTTCAACTGAAATAAATTTGTTTGTTCCATAAATATTTTTTATATCTTGTACGCTTACAAATGGCACTCCACTATTTGTATATTTAGGAGTTTGATGTGTTCCATCGTAGCACTCACAAATTTCTTCAAAATTTTTAAATTCAAGATTATGTAATTTTACCTCAACCACATTAGCAGCCTCTTTTAATAAAACAAAATAACTATTAGATATTATCTTGCTTGCTTGCTTGCTTGCTTGCTTGCTTGCTACCACATACTGTATCAAATGTCAAGAGTTTTTCACGATAATACTCGTATTGTTTTTGTCTTTGTTCAATTTCTTGCGGCAATAATCCTTGCGTATCAAAAAGCAATTTCTGAAATTTATCCAGTATTTGAACTACCTTGTTTTGAATTTCGATTGGAGGAAGCGAGATTGAAATTCTCTCCATGTCATCTCCATGGATACGAATCAATTTTGTTCCAGTAACTTTTTTCTCCTTTTGTTTTTGAAATTCCGCTGTCTGGAAATAATATGCAATGTATTTAGCATTTTCAGTTGTTCTGTAACTGTACATATCCCCAGAAAATCCAATTTCTTCATTTCCAAGCCAGACTACACTTTTTCCCACATCTTCTATATTTTCAGAAGTTGTAGCAATCAAAATATCCTTGTATTTTGCTTTCCTTAATTTTAAAAAAATATCATCACTTACAAATGAGATTGTCTTATTGGTTTCAAAGCCATATTTAGTATATATTTGTCCATAATGGATCACAGGTTTGCCTTTTGTGATAAAATCATTTTTTTGAAGTCCGTTTCCTCTAGTAAATACTCCAACTTCACCAAGAGTAGTAAATCTTACTGAATAACCTCTTTTTTCTAATCCATCTATCTTTTCCGAAATTTTATTCAAATAACTTTCACTCAAGAGCATATCTCTATAATATTCATACTGTTTAGTGCGACATTGTAATTCTGTAGCATAATTTGTGAATTTGTCAAGTGTTTTTACAATTTTTTCTTGAGTTCTTTTTGATGTTAATGGTATTTCTATTTTTGAAAATTTATCCTTAGAAACACTTGGTATACCCGCACCCTCTTTTGAATCTTGAAGATTAGTTTGATTCATTTTTAATATATGAAATAATAATCTATTAAAACAACTATATTCATAATCATATTTAATTATTATATCGTTGCTTGGAATGATTGAAAAAGCATGAGCTCCTAGCCAAAATTTTACTTCAATAAAATTAACAAAACCAGCAGAAGCACCTCCCTGTGATACTGTGATAGTATTTTCACTAGTGTTAAACAAATCAATATAACCAGAAGGTAAAATTCCTCCATTAATCACTGGATATTTTCCCTCTGGAAACATGTCTCTTTTATTAAATTGCTTTCCTTTTGATATTAGAGCAACTTCCCCAAGTTTTTTCCACTCAACTTTTTCATTTTTTAACAATCCTTCTATTTTACTCATCCTTATCCTCCAAGACGGAATTTTCGAGAACGGCTTTATCAAAATCGGAAACTATTTTTTGAAATTTATTAAATTCATCATATTCCGATTTCGCTTTTTTATCTGCAAGTTTTTTACTTATTCTTCCTCTATCTGGTAATATTTTATATTTTCTAAATGTTAAAAACTGGTTAACACTATCTGCAAATTCTTCCATTGTAAATGTATTTTCATCTTCTATAAAATCTTCTATATAATCAAAAAAACCGCTTACTGTTCTTTCCAATTTTCTAATTTCTTTTTCACTTAAATAATTCTTAGCTATTGTAACATCTTCTTTTAATATCCTGCCATCAGGAGAATTCTTCCAAGTTGTAAGTCCCATATTTTCTTTTGTATGGTCGGCAGAAGTTTCTATTATTTCAACTGCCGTTTTTCCAGTTATAGCATAGTGAAATTTATTTTGCACCATAGCATAAAAATTTTTAGTGACCTTAGAATTTTTATTATAGTCAGTACTACATTCAGCAAATATATCCGTTATTTGTTGCCATATTCTTCTTTCGCTCGTTCTGATTGAACGAACTCTTTCTAAAAGTTCCTTAAAATAATCTTCTTTAAACAGACTCCGTCCTTGCTTTAACCTTTCATCATCAAGCACAAAACCCTTTTGCATATATTCTTTAAGAACTGAAGTTGCCCATATTCTAAATTTAGTCGCTTTATAAGAATTAACTCTATATCCGACAGAAATTATCGCATCTAAGTTATAATATTTTGCTGTTGTCACTTGAGTTTTTCCCTTGATTGCACCATGTTCAGTGGTATGTGCAAAATTTGCACATACCACTTTTTCATCAAGTTCGCCCTCATCAAAAATATTTTTCAAATGCTTTCCTATCCCTGTTCTATCTATTCCGAAAAGTTCCGACATTCCTTTTTGGTTTAACCATATATCGTCAGCTTTTATAATAATATCAATACTTACATCTTCATCAGGCAAATTATAAACTAAAAAGTTTTTCACTTCGCTTTTACTCATCTTCAAGCTCCTTAACTATTTCATTTATAGAAGCTCTAAGCTCATCTATTTTCTTAACAGTTTCCTCAATTTCCTTATTCAAAACTTTTATATCAATAACCTCTCTGGTGTCTTCTTTTTCCACATAGGTTGAAACAGAAAGATTATAATCATTTTCTACAATCTTTGTATTATCTACATATTTTGAGAAATACTCCTTTTCAGTCCTGTTTCTAAACTCATCAACTATTGCTTTGATATTCTTTTCTTCCAGAATATTGTTATTTGTTTCTTTTTTAAATTCTTTACTTGCATCAATAAACAGCGTCTTATTCTCTGTCTTATTCTTTGCCATAACCAAAATACAAGTAGCTATTGATGTTCCAAAGAAAAGGTTTTCCGGAAGCTGGATAACACAGTCAATAAAATTATTATCTACAAGATATTTCCTAATAGTTTTTTCAGCACCTTTTCTATAAAATATACCGGGAAAACAAACAATAGCCGCTCGCCCTTTACTTGAAAGATAGGCTAATGAATGCATTATAAATGCATAGTCTGCATATGATTTCGGTGCCAATTTCCCTGCCGGGGCAAATCTTTCATCATTTATCAAAGTCGGATCAGCATCTCCAATCCATTTAATTGAATATGGAGGATTTGAAACAATAGCATCAAAAGGCTTTTCATCTCTATGTAAAGGATTTGTTAAAGTATCACCTCTTTTGATTGAAAATTTTTTATAATTCACATCGTGAAGAAACATATTCATTCGAGCCAGATTAAAATTAGTCATATTTATTTCCTGACCGAAAAATCCCTCATCAATAATATGTTTATCAAATTGTTTTTTCATCTGTAATAATAAACTTCCGCTTCCGCATGTAGGATCATATACTTTGTTAATTTTTGTTTTACCGTCCATAACAAGTTTTGCTAAAAGCATTGAAACTGTTTGCGGAGTAAAGAATTCTCCGCCGGATTTACCGGCATTACTGGCATAATTTGAAATCAAATACTCGTAAGCATCACCAAAAGCATCTATATCATTATTTTGAAATTTTCCAAAATTTATTTCCGCTATTCCAGTCAAGATATCCGCCAGTCTTTTATTTTTTTCTGCCACTGTTGTTCCTAAACGATTGCTGGTTGTATCAACATCTTCAAACAAGCCTTTAATATCATTTTCTGATGCAAACCCCACTGCACTGCCTTCAATCGCTTTAAATATATTGGCTAAATCAATATTGAGATTTTCATTCTCTTTAGCAGATTTAACAACATTTTGAAATAGTTGGCTAGGTAATATAAAAAATCCCTTTTCTTCCACCGCATCCGGTCTGAAATCCTGCTCCGCTTCCTCATCTGAAGTGAGGGCATAATCAAATTCTAAATCTCCAGATTCATGCTCAGAACGATTAAAATCTTCTGTAATATATTCAGAAATAAATCTATAAAACAAAATTCCTAAAATATATTGCTTAAAATCCCAACCATCCACTGCTCCACGAACATCATCGGCAATTGCCCAGATTTTTCTATGAAGTTCTGATCTTTGTATAGTTTCATTATTCAACTTTACAAAATCTGACATCTATTATTACCTCTCTTTATTTATTAGACTTGTTACATAAATGCACTGTTTGTTATTTAATCTCCGCTACCTACCAGACAATCCTTATTAAAAAGTGCGTATGATACTATAGCAATAAGTTTATAAATTAAATACATTTGCTCTTGCTCTTCTTTATTACTTATATCCCAGTTTTCCGTGCTCAAGCACGTCATCATATCTTTCTGCGCAGCTTCCAGCTCTTTTAATCCAAAAGTATAATCCTCATAATATTTATTCCATAACTGCCTTATAAATGGAATATTCTTCTTTTGATAAAGATTACCAATCGCCCTTTCTTCTGAATAATCAATATATGCAAACCCTTTCTTGCGTCTGTTTTCTAAATAAAAACTATACATAAATTCACCTCTTGACTCCCGCATAAATACTCCAATACTTAAATTTTCTGTAGTTCTACAGACTCTCTTTTAAAATAGAAATTATTTCATCCCGTGTTAATTGCTTATATCCACCATTAAGAATCATCGTACCGTCCGCAATTTTTTCTATCATTTCTTCTGTTACTCCCAATTCAGAAATTTTCATTGTAACTCCCAGTTTTTTCATCCATTCTTCCATTTTAGACAAACCTTCATTAGCAGTTTCTTCATCACTCTTTCCATCAGGATTAACTCCCCATACCTCTTTTGCAAACCTAACAAATTTTTTAAGTCCATACGGCATTATATAACGATAATACGGGATAGATACGGCAGCCAGGGACATACCATGTATTGCATCTGTATAGGCACCTACTGAATGTCCAAGCATATGAACCATCCAGTCAGTAGTTTTACCCATTGAAATCAATGTATTTAATGCCCATGTGGCAGACCACATAATATTAGAGCGTGCTTCATAATCTTGAGAATTGTCAATGGCTATAAGAGATGAATGAATCACTGATTTCATTAATGCTTCTGCAAGATAATCGCTTGTATTGTCATCTTCTCCTGAAAAATACTGCTCACAAATATGACTGAATATATCATATATTCCTGCTATCATCTGTTTCTTTGGCAAAGACATAGTAAATTTCGGATTCAGGATAGAAAACTTCGGCATTACTTCCTCACCGAATACATGACCAACCTTCAGTTTTGCTTTATGGTTTGTAATAACCGCTCCTCCATTCATTTCCGAACCTGTTCCTGCCATTGTAAGAACGCATCCTACCGGAATAATCTCACAGCTTGGTTCTTCAAAACGGATATAGTATTTATCCCAGGGATCTTCATCGCAATGTGCTGAAACAGCAACCGCTTTTGCGTAATCACATACCGAACCTCCACCTACTGCAAGAATAAAATCCACATGATTTTCCTTTGCAATTTTAGCACCTTCATATAGTTTTTCCAGTGTTGGATTCGGCATAACTCCGCCATCTTCCACAATATTCTTACCATTCGCTTTAAGAATTTCTACAACAGAATCATAAATACCATTTTTCTTTATTGAACCGCCGCCATAAATAAGCTGGACATTCTTTCCATACTGCTTAAGTTCTTCATTTAAATACTTCAAAGAATCATCTCCAAAATATAACTTTGTTGCATTTTTGTAACTGAAATTTCCTAACATTTTTAATTCCTCCTGTTTATTATATATATTAATTATATTTTTGTTTTTGAGTTAATAAAAAATTATATTCCTCAAACTCTATAACTTTTTTATTGCTTAGACATTTTATTTATATTTATTAAAATCAAATATTTATGATATATATAAGTCCTGATAAATAGATAAATAGCTTCTGTTTGAATAATTGTATTTATTAAGAGTATATCACATACACGGTAACCCACCTTGATAAATATCTTTTGTTTTAATAAATTTATACATATCTTCATTACTGACTTTCAGATAACTGTTATTTCATTATATCATTTATAACTTTTCCAATATCCCCGTCTATACAAATACTTCTTCCTTCAATTTCACCCGGGCAAAATGCTTCTCCATAATTGATACACGCATATACTGCGTTTTCATTCGACATTGTCATCTGCCAAAACGGATATTTTATAATTACAGGCGTATTTGCTCCAACTCCAAGTTCTAAAAATAAAATATGCATATTCTCATTTGTTTTAAGAAAATTATAATACTCCTCTGAAGCTTTATACCATCCTTCATCTTCTACAAACGAATCATCAGCCCTAAGATTTGTTGTAACATCTGAATTATCATCAGGGCATTTAGGAATAAGGTTTGTTGGAATTTTCATAGATATTTCTCTATTATCAGGGAGAATAAATATTCCATTTCCATCTTTAATAAAGCCTTGAACTTCCATCGCTTTCATAACCCAGTCTTCATTATCATATGTCTTTTGAATTTTTGGATTAACGCTTTGAAACAATCCATAATCTCCTTGAGTGTAAAATAGTCTCCTTTTATCAAAACCTGCTCTTTGAAATTGATGGTCAACATTTGTTGTGATTACAAAATAATTCTTATCTTTTAAAAGAGAAAGCAGCTTTCTGTAAACCGGTTCCGGCGGTTCAATATATCTGTTAAAGTATATATGTCTTGCCCACCATGCCCATCTTGTTTCATTATCAGGAAACGGATAAAATCCTCCTAAATATATATCCTTTATTCCATATTTTTCTGCAAAATCAAAAAAATATTTTTCAAACCGCTCTCCACTGTAGGTAAATCCGGCAGAGGTTGATAAACCTGCACCTGCACCTACTACAATAGCATCAGCATTTTGAATTTCATTTTTTAATATCTTAATTTGTTCTTCTTTTGTACCTTGTCCCTTAGACTTACTTCTGCCGAAAGTCCCGGCTCCAACTAAGCCTTTCTGAATGGTTTGTCTGTAACCATCTTTTTTATCATAGTCATTATTCATAATATTTCTTGTCCTTTAACAATATAATCTGCTTTATAGGTTATACTAGACTTTCTTGCATATATTAACTTAATTATATCGTTTGAGTATTTCCACTTAGCTATAGGAAACAGTAGCTCTGAAATGTTCGGCATTATAATATGTCAACTTTTTTAATAATATGATAGTGATGAGCTGAAATAGTTTCATAGCTGCATATCTCCTTTAAGTTTATAATTTCACATAGCTAAAGTTTACTTTCCCCATATTTCTTATTGTTTTTATCTGTATCCCCAACAAATAATATTCTGCTGTAAATATCTAAGTCCTCATCCTTATATACATTAAAGATAACTTTTATCTGACTTCCTGTTTCCTCATAATATTTACAAACTGTACTTACTGCTATCTCAGCAGCTCTTTCATTTGGAAACATGAATACTCCTGTAGATATGCAGCAAAAAGCAAGGCTCTTAACTCCATTCTCCTGAGCAAGTTCCAGACAGGAACGATAACAGGATGCTAACAGTTCCTCGTGCTTATTTTGTAATGGTCCCTGCACAATAGGACCTACTGTATGCAGCACATATTTACAGGGAAGATTATAAGCAGGAGTAATTTTTGCCTGTCCTGTTGCTTCCTCATGTCCCTGAGCCTGCATTATGGAATTACAGTGATATCTAAGTGCCAGCCCTGATTTTGAATGTATACAATTATCAGCACAATTATGAAGAATTCTAAAACATCCTAAAAGAGCACTGTTAGCCGGATTGGTAATTGCATCCACACGAAGGGTAGTCATGTCTCCCTGCCATAAATACAGTCTGTTATCACAACCGAGAGGCTCTAAATCTTCAATATCTACAATACCGGTTCTTCTGTTTTCCTCTGTCAGGTACTCATCCTGGATCTTTAAGAACTCTTCATCAAGTTTCTTTGGAAGCCATATATTCATAAGTCCACGAAGCAGGTCCTTTTGCCCCTGTTCATCTTTTGGTATTCTGTAATCACTTAACTGCGAATCATCTTTTTGTAACTGTTTAATCAGCCATAATCTTTGTTCCTCATGAGTCATAAATATTAATCCCCTTATCATCTGCACCCATCATATCAATAGCTGCCGTAACCGGAAATCCTTCACTATCCACAGTTGCAACTATAACAGTATGAATTTCATCAACTATATACCTAAAATAGTCCTTTGTTTCCATTATTTCTCTCTAAAAAAGTGCTGCATTTTTTTAATTTCTAAATATTATATTTATTTTTCCAAAAGTTTCTGCATCCCACTCCTTAGATCATCTATAGTATATTTCCTCATTTCATTCTCCATTGCAAATTGTATAGCCTTTAGTTTATCATCCAACAATGAGTGAATATTTCGTCCTACCGGACACTGAGGGTTAGGACCGGCATGAAAATTAAACAGGTCTCCATTTTCCACCTGATCTATAGCCTCATATATACTCATTATATTCCTTGAAGCTAACTCCAAGTAAAGAGTTTTTTCAAAAAACATAAAAAATCTAAATTATATGGAACACTTAAATTTTTATCTTGTGCTTTTTGTGTCAGTTCTCCTGAAAAATCGTTGTAACGAATTTTATAATTTGTCCCTCTTATTTTATACTCTTTCATTTTTATACCTGCAAATATAATTTAATAATATCTATCATATAAATAAAATCCTCTCACCAATAAGGTGTTTTAAAACTTTATTATAAAACTACATTTTTTCACTTTTTTTGAAACTTGTTATTGCATGCCTGATACACATAACCGGATGATATAGGAGCATTCTTGATCCGCTGTAACGCATCACTTCCCTTATCTTCTTTTTCATTTCAGCGGAATAGCAATGAACTTTACAGTTGGCGCAAAATGTCTTATTTTCCATAAACGGACAATTATCAATCCTTGAACGAGCATAGTCCATCAATCTTTTACAGTCATCACATACCGTTATATTATATAAATCTGTATGTTTTTTACGACAATAAAGTTCAATCATCTGAACGACTATCCGGCTTTCATTTTTCCTCTTTTTTTCTATCTTTTCCTCATTCATAAGTCATCTCTCTCCATTAGGTAATACAAAAAGAGCGGAACCACTAAATAACATATCTTTCTGTAATACTTTTTTAATTCTACTATTACAGGTTATAACTTTATATATAATCCATTTTATATAACCGGTCAAGTAAAAATTGGAAATACGACACTCATCAATACCGCAGAAGCATTACCCATAAAAGCAGTGAGATACCTGGGCATTATATAAGGGTATCCAAATCTTACTCCTTAAAAAACGGGCACCGCTTTCTTATGCACTGATTGTTTTGTTCATAAAATCTACATACAACTTTTGGATTTTCCATCTCAATGCCGAAATGTTCTTTAACAAAATCTGCCGCAGATTGTATTGACAGAAATGAATCTCTTTTACAGCAGCGTGGACCTCCTACCTCGCCGATCTGCTCCAATGACTTGGCAGTCATCTTATGGGACAAAGAAAACGGCTCATTAGCCAATGGTGTTGATTTTGAAATTATAGAGATAAATATCCCTGAACTAATCCCTGCTCCGCAAGCTCCCCAGAATCCGCACACACCACCCGGAACACTTTTTCCACGATTCATCATCTCAATCAAAGTGCTGTGCAGGTCGATGTCTCCGCCTGCATTCTTATATGCTGTAAGCAGTGCAGAACCGACCATAACATGATGCTCCGGACCATGCATATGACAAAATGACATTAACATAAGTTTTTCAATTATTTTAACCGGATTTTTTGACTGTTCTCTCATACATAATCCAATTATGCTGTCAAGCCCCTGAGTATGACAATCATTGCACACATAGTGTTCATTAAGGCATCTTGTTTTACTATTTTCCCTTTTATGGCAGAGCTCACACTCCATAAGAATATCTGACTCGAGATATTCAATTGGAGCTTTGCAAATTAAACATTCCTCTTTCACAGAGCATACCTCCCAGCTTCAATTTATAGCTTAAAGTATTTTATTTTTCAATTAGTTACTTCCCTCTTCCAAACGAAGATGAACAATTTTCTTTTTAAATTCAGGCTTTTATTTTTTATAGTATCATAACTCCTCTTTTCCCTATAAAATTACTATATATTATTAGCCAGCTGTTACAACTTTAATTATATCACTACACTCTCGCTCAGACCAGAGGTTTGCTTAAATATTCCTTCAGATCCCGATTCACACCGGGTAATCCCGGTGTCCGACCGTATCTTTGGCACTGCCGATCGGATTAGGAACTTTCACTTTTTTAGAAATATACTCAGTCAGGTTCACCAATAAAAACAGCGGCTTTGATTATTTCAAAACCGCCATCAGACCGCAATATTTGGTTTAGGCACATAAAGATCCTGCTGCCACAACAAAGTTTTTATATCTAAATTGCCTGGATGGCAGATATTTAATCTTATACTGCTACATCTGCATAAATCCACTTACAATAGCAATAATCCCTACTATAATACAAACTAAACCACCATAGAAAATGCCTTTTTTATCTTTTGAACCCATTTTTTTAAACAATAAAATAGCTCCTGAAATTATAAGCATAATACCAAAACCAATGCTATATACATATAACCCTGTTGATATGCTTTCAAGCCATTTATCTACTGTTTTCTCTATTATCTGTTCCATTATTCAACCTCCATAGCATTTACTTTTTTAATCAGAAATATTGAGAATATTATCCCTATAAGTATCATTATTACTGCAACCACATACATTGTTATCCTGCTTAATGTTACATTTACCACTATATTACACATTAGCGAGGCAATAAGTACGGATGAGACAATAGTAGTTGGTACTGATTTTTTGATAAATCCAATTCCTACAGCTACAACTCCGATACTTGCAGCTATAAATGACATAACAAGAGTGGTTTCAATAACTTGCAACATTATAGGAAATGTAAAATCTCTGCCTACAAGATGTATAAATTTTTCAGTTATTCCGAATGTCAGAAAAACAATAATGTTACTGATAACCATTGAAATAATTGTAAATCCACATACAACGCTTAGTTTTGACAAAATAATTTTATTACGACTTACCGGATATGAAAAGAGCAAAATCGGACGTTTACCCGAATAGTCTTCAATAACAAACTTTGAATACATAACTGCTGACATCACACAAAATACCGCCATATTAAAAACACCAAATAAAGGAATCAGATTATTGTATCCCGAAAAAATTGCCATGTCTTTATCATTCGGCTCTAACATAGGAGCGTATGCAAAAAGAAATAGGAATCCCAACATTGTGATTGCAATAATAAGGCTGGCTATTATATAAGTATTAATTTTGTTTTTTTTCAATTCTAATCTAATAAGTGTCTTCATTTTCTTTCCTCCCTGTCATTATATCCATGAAATAATCTTCAAGACCTGAGGGATATTCGGCTTTTACTTTCGCCATTGAAACCTCTCTTACTATTGTTCCGTTTACAATTACTCCTATGGTATCGGCAATATGTTCAATTTCTGTTAAAATATGGCTGGAAATAAGCAAGGTCATTCCTTGTGTTTTTACAAGCTTTATAAACAAATCTCGCATTTCTCTAATTCCCATAGGGTCAAGTCCGTTAATAGGTTCATCCAAAACCAACAATTTGGGTTTATGAATAATTGCTCTTGCTATAGCTAAACGTTGACGCATACCCAATGAGAATGTTGATACAGGCTGAACACCGGTATCATTTAACCCGACTTTTGATAGAATATCCGCTATATCTCCATCTTCCTTACCCATGTATGCAAGATGTATTTTCAAATTTTCTGTTGCTGATAAATGCTCATAAAAAATTGGCGTTTCAATTAAAGTGCCTATTTCTGACAAAATACTACTACGTTCTGAGACAATGTCCATTCCTAAAACCTGTACTTTACCCATAGTCGGTTTTAGCAGTCCTGATAATAGCTTGAATATAGTCGTTTTCCCCGCTCCATTTGCCCCTAAAAATCCATAAATTATACCTTTTTCCACACTCATATTGCAGCATTTAATTACTTCTTTTCCAGTAAAATTTTTTGTAAGGTTCTTTGTTTCTATTATTAAAGTATTATTCACCGGCTTTATCCTCTCTGTCATATAATCTGTGCAATAACTCCAGTGATTTTTCAATAAGCGTATTACTTAGTACATCTATCCCTATAGCCTTCATCATATGTTGCAAAAATCTTAACCGCAATAACAACTTCTCACCGTCGCACTCAAAAACAGCAGGATCACACCACACATTCAACAGCAACAGAAAAACCTCCGCACATTCGTCTGGAAAATCTGTAATAAATGAACCGTCTGCAATTCCTCGCTTAATAATTTCAGAAACAAAGCCGGAATCTTTATTTACACAACCCTGCATATAGGATAAAACAAATTCTGCACTTTTCATGCGGATGCTCATTGCATCATCTAAATAATGAGCTTCTTGATTTTCAAGATTTTTTTCTAAAATTAGTTGTAATTGTTCTTTACCACTTAAAGAGCGTGTGCCTGACAGGAAATTCTCCATTATATCCTTTACAGTTTTCGTCTGTTTTTCCATAACAGATTTTATAATTTCATCTTTAGATTTAAAATGATGATAAATAGCCCCTTTTGATATACCGGCAGTTGTGGCAATATCCTGCATACTAGTCTTATCAAATCCCTTTTCTAAAAAAAGTTTTGCTGATACCGATAAGATAGCTTCAATAGTAGCTTGTGAGTTGTATTCTTTTGACATAAATGCAATACCTCTTAAATAAAACCGACCGTTCGGTTTTTTATTTTAAAAATACACCCCTTATCTCTTCTTGTCAAGCAATTTTAATAATATATTTTTATGATTGTTGTTGATTTCTTCTACATGTATATTACAAGCACTTTATCAAATCCTATCTGCTCCTGTTATTTTAATTACATATAGTAAGATTTACGTTTAGATATTTTTTATAAAATTAGAGTAAAAAGAGAGCAGATTTCAGAAGATCATCTCCTAAGTTAGGTTATACTATTTATAGTAAAAATACTTGACAAAACTATCAAAACATGTAATATATGCTACGGTTCATCTAGTATTTTGATACTGAATATAGAGAAATAACTTAGCTGTTACATTTTTTGAGTTAATGAAAGGACAATACATAATGCAAAAATTTAACAAAAAATTAAAACCGGTCTTTTTAGGACTTTCAATATCAATGTTATTTTCATTTAATGCACACGCAGGTATTGATGGATGGAAATTTGAAAATAACCATTGGAAATATTACAAAGAGGCTAAATCATTAAAAGCTTGGCAACATATAAATAATACCTGGTATTTTTTCAATGAGGACGGAAGTTTAAAAACAGGCTGGTATTTGGATGCCGGTAATAATTGGTATTTCCTGGACAGCAGTAAAAATGTCAATCAAGGTGCTCTCTTGACAGGCTGGCAGTGGATAGACGGATATTGCTATTATTTTGAAGGAGTGGATAAAGCCAGGCTTGGAAGGATGTACGCAAATACTGCGGTTGATGGATACAAGCTTGGCACTACAGGCAGATGGATTAATGAAAATGGAGTGGAGCATTATGAATCCGGCAAGGGGATAAGTACAAATACAGCCGGCAATAATCTTAAGCAAAAATCATTAAATACAACCGGAAGATCCGGAGGGTCAGGCGGAGAAGGTTCAAGTCGAGGCGGTGCAAGTGGCAGCGGCGGTTCAAGCCGAGGAGGTGTTTCAAGCAAAGGCGGCGGTTCAGGTCGGGGAAGCGAAGCAGTCCAAGCACAAGCCTCACATGACAGCATTTTATCTCAAAGTGATTCTTCCAAAAAAGACGGAATTACCGGAAGTTCAAGTCAAGAAAATGAATACGGTAATCTAAATAATACCGTCGGTGATGCTTTTGATAATAAGGATAAATCTGAGCAAAATAATATCGGTACAAATAACACCGCAAAAGAAAACAGTACCACTTCAGACAATACAGATACTCAAAGTTCAAACAAACCGCAAATAGAAGATAATAACAACTCAAATTCACAGCCGGAGGGAAACAAAAATATTGTTCAGCCCGGAAATAATAAAAATGAGGCAGCTGAGCCGGGTAGGCGAGGTTCTAAAAATCAAAAAAACGGTAATAAGGAAAAAAACAGTCTACAGCCTGCCACATCTTCCAATGCGGAAAAACCACAGGAACAAAACAACAAAAATACGGATGTACAGGATAATAGCAATAAAACTGCCGAAGAACAGGAGCAGGATAAACTAAATAAAGCTGAAAAGATAAAAAATTCATTGACAACTGCAAAGAATGATAATGTGGTGCAGTATACAAATGAGTCCGGAGAAATCAGAACTATAATTTGGGCAAAAGGTATAAATGCTCCGACCATGGGAGAAAATGGAGATTTTCAGAAGGAAGTTACCAATTCAGGTTCAGATACATATGTTGATTATAAAGCACCATTTGTTTTGGGTAATTCTTGGTTTGATGTAAATAAAACAAAAGCCGGCGGTAATGTTGATGTAGATAAAAACCTTTGTTTTGGAGCCGTTGCATCAAATATGTTACATTGGTGGTTTGAGCAAAACAGCGAATATGTCGACAGATATATAGCGAAAAACGGAGATATAACCCGTGCAAACAGGCAGCTTTCAGTTTTGAAAAGCTCCTTTGAAAGTCAGCAATCCAGCGGTATATTTGAGCTTTTCAAGGTATTATTCGGACATAATGATAAAGGATTTTATTCTGACTTGTTGATGGATTTATTTATTAACGGATACACCCCTAAGGCAGGCGGTGGTACTAATCTGGAAAGAGAAGATTTGACTCCTGATAATCGAGGCGGATTTTTCTATGATGTATTTAAGGGGGGAAAACTAACAGAGCGTACTTACGGTGGAAACTATGAGGCTTTAAGCGATATACTTAAAGAGACTCTTGGAAATGAAGGTCTAATAGGCTTATCACACAAGGCTTTTACAAACAGTAATCATATAGTAACTCTGTGGGGTGCTGAATATGATTTAAACGGAAAGCTTAAAGCCGTATATATAAGCGATTCGGATGACCAGAATGAAGGAGCGGATGAAAATAATTTGGGAATGAAACGCTATGAAGTACGCAATGTAGGAGGAGTTGCAAAAGTATCTACAAACCAAACCAACAAAGCATCAGGTTCAACCATAGGATATCTTCATATATTGTATCTTGGAAGCACACAGTGGGAAAGTTATTTTAAAAATTAAAAAAACTCTAAAAAGGCACTTGGATCATATATCTGAGTGCCTTTTTTAGTGTCATACGAGTAGTAACTGTAAAAAGCGTCCAGTATCAAATAGATTGAATATAATGACTTAAAACAAAAATATACCAAATTTTAGAGGATGTGAATATATTAAATTTATTTATACTTGGTAGATAGTGTAAATTATCATACTTCTCTACTTTACACTATCCATTTATCATTCAGAATATTTAGCGTAATCAGCAAAAAGTGCTGTCGCAAACTCTCGCTTTCTATTATATACTTCTCCCCCTCACAAATTGTGAATTTCTTTAGCTAATCTACTCTTTGACAGTTGCCCGTTTTTAATACATCTCAATAAAACTAAGGGATTATAACTGTAAGACAATCGTACTTTGTAATAGTTTATCCACTCAATTACTGCAAATGCCAAAATGAAAATTGCAAACATCATTACAGTAGCATTAAAATAATTAACTATAATTATCGGAACACCAAAGCACAGTAAAACAAGATCAATAATTTTAAATATACTATATATCTTTCTTGTATATGTTCCGGCAAATTGTGGTGATGATAGTCTCTTTAACAAAATCAACCAATATATTGAGCCTTGAATAAGAATCAAACTCAATATAGTTAATGGATATAAAATAGAAATCAACATCTTTGTATTTAAAAGCCTATCTTTTATAATAAAAAAACATACCCAAAATGATATAACAGCAACAAGCTCTCCTGTCCATAATTTTGTAAGTTCATTCTTTATCCTATTTTTTAGTAATCTCATATTTTACTCCACAGATTTAAATTATTACTTTTTAACAATTAAGTATTTATCTTAAATATTTAGAATAAAGTTTTACTAGTTTTTATTATTTGTTTAGAACAATAATTTTGTGTCTTACAAGCTGAATTTATATATCTACAAAACAATAAATTACTGCTCTATTAATTTGAGTGTATCCTCAATAGAAATACACTCTGCATATCTACCCTGCCACATCATTTCATTATAGTATCTATAGGTTGTTTCTCTATCCATATAATCATTATCAAAGGTAGAATTAGCATTATTAGGAACAAAAACTCTATAACCTCTTTCAAAAGCAGATCTCACCGTTGCATCTATACAAAAATTCGTCTGAAGACCGATAATGATTAATATGTCTTCATCTTTCACATAATTTATAAAATCTGAATTTGAAAAGCAACTATTCTTATTTTTAATAAAAACCTTCTCGCTAGGGTATGGTGCAATATAATCAGCGATTTCAAAGTCATTATCACCAACCGAAAAACCTGTTCCCGGTCCATCATCATGCTGAATATATATGACTTCAACACCATTCTGACGAGCCTTTGAAACAATTGCTGATGTATTATTCATAAACTCCCGATAATTATATAATCTCTCATTCGTAATTCCTTTTTGTATGTCAACAACTAATACTTTCATTCAATAATCATCCTTTCTGACATCTATCCTATATGTAAAAATATATCCAAGTTATTTTGAATTGTAATAAAACAGCTGTAATGGAGTCTTCTATTCTTATTTATATGGTATGGTGTCATTACTGATACTTGGCATAAGCACTCAGTCCTATATCTTATACTCTCAAGGTTATAAATCATTTATATGTATCAATTTCTTGGACGATATCTGAGAGCTTAATAATAGGCTTCTTTACGGCTCATTTTGCCGTTTTGTTAGTTTCTTTTTGTTCGTTTATTTTTTGTCAACTTACATCTTGTTTTCTTATTTTATCGCTTGTTTTCTATATTTCCAAGCGATATCTCCAATAATTCTTCAGCAACAGAAACAGATTTTATTCTCATCAAATTATCCCACACATCTTCTTTACCTAAAAGATTCATACCACCATGCCATACCAGCTCATTATCTATAATTGCAAAATGTTCATCAACTTCATCCTTAACGATGACCTGTATTCCTGCAACTTCCATCTGCCTAATCATTTCATGATAATAAGCTGCACTACCATAGCTTGTTACTTCAGGATTAATTGTTATAATCGTTATCTTACATCCGGCCTCCACACGCTGTGTTGTAACATAAATCATTCTATCAATCTTATCCTGTGTAATATTTGGACTGGAAATAATAATTCTCTTCTCTGCTTCTACAAGATCCTGTTCAAAGATATCAGTATAATTCCCTGAATCATAAATTGCATTTGCAGCTTGTTTTTCCAAAATCGTATTAGAAATCAGGGAATATCCCAAGTGCTTATAGACTCTCAGTCGCTTTGAATACATATTTTCAAATACCCTTAAATGAGAGTCAATATAATCATAAACTACCACATCTTTCTTTCCTTCATAGTCCCTATGTAATCTGCCAACATACTGTTCCAATCTTCCCGCAAATGAAACAGGTGCCGCCAACATTAATGTATCTAACCTTGGAAAATCAAATCCCTCACCAATCTTTTGCCCTGTAGCAATCAATATAATTGATTTACTGTCAGGAATCTCTTTTAAATTTTTTCTGATTTCAGAATTCTCTTTATCGCTATTGTTACCATACAATAAGAATACATAATCTGCCGCTTCTGAAAGATTGTCATATAAATACTTGGCCTGTTCCTTATATCTTGTAAGAATAACCGGAGTCCTTCCCTCAGCAATTGCCTGCTTTGTATCACACACAATCACCCCATTTCTTACTTGATTGTTACTTATTAAATTGTATGCACTATTAATATCATTCTTCAACTCGTTTGTATAAATAACTCTTGTAAATCTAGGAAAAATATAATGCCCGATGCCCTGTGCCTCAGCACGTTCTTTTGCAGCATAACTGTGCCTAATAGGACCTAGTAGCATATATATTATCCTTTCAAGATTATCCCCACGCTTAGGTGTTGCAGAAACACCATAAACATACCTTGCGTTCACTTTCTGCATTACCTCCACAGAGGTATTGGAACCACAATGATGGCACTCGTCCATTATTACAAGTCCATATAAATTTATAAAATCATTGAAATTTCCCTTACTATACATTGAACCAACCATAGCAACATCAACAATTCCAGTAAGGGTATTCTTATTTCCTGTTAAAACTCCAATAACACTATCACGTCTTTTTTCTCGCCCAGTCTTTGTCTTATAAATTGGCGGCTCCTCATTTATATTCAAAAACTTATTTAATTCTTCCACCCACTGTGCAAGCAACTCTTTACTTTGAAGAAGAATCAATGTATTAACTTTTCGTTGTGATATCAAATAACTGCAAACTACTGTTTTGCCAAAGGCTGTAGTTGCACTAAGTATTCCATGGTCATACTTTAGCATTCTATCTGCTGCCAAATCCTGTCCAGTACGTAAATCTCCATTAAAAGATACTCTGATCGGTCTACCCTTTTCTCTATGGTCAGAAATATCATACTCAATGCCGGCTTCTTTACAATTATTTATAAGTTGTTCTCTAAGACCTCTTGGAATACGAATATATCCGTCAATGTCCTTTCCCATGTAAATAGTGCTAAAATTATAATAATTGGAATATCCTAAACGCCTATTTTTATAAAAAATAGGATTATCAAATGCTGCTAAACTTCTTATTTGATTCTGTATTCTTGGCATGAGATTCAATGTATCTACATAAATTCCATCTCCTAAAACAATATACATCTTACCTACCACATCGGATTTATTAAATGCTTGTTTCTTTTTCCATGGTTTCGGTCTATCATAAGTATCTGCTGTTACAACACCTGCTGTTTCAGACATTTCTATCTTCCATTTTTGTATAAAGGCTTCTATCTCTTCTATGGACAGTTTTGATGTACGATTCAATAAAACATCCCATTGATCAGGATATGCATTCCAGTTGCTATCAACAAAAGCACTATTTCCATTCTTTAATGCCTGTCCTTGCAATGGTAATGCAATTAGATTCCCTATGCCATCTGCAACGTCCTGGCACGGATACATTCTGTCGTAATATTGAAAAGACTTCATATTGATTAAAGATTGTCCTTTATCCAACAAAAAGAAACCAAAATTTCGTGCTAAAGAGGCCGAAATAGGTCTTTTAAAAAATATCCACACATGTGCTCCTCTTCCAGATCTTGAACGTTCTACCAAAGGCGTAATCCCATTCTTTTCACACATAATACGCAAGGCATCAACTTCCTTATGCCATTCTTCCGTCACATTTGCAAAATCTGTTGCTTCCGCTCCCTTTTCATGATTATCGAAATCAAAGACTATAAATCTGCATGTACGGTCCGGCAATAATGGATATACCCCCAAAACATCTGAGCCATCTTCTTTATATCCCACCAAATGCTCCACTATTTTCTTAGCTGTCAGCTTAGTCCACTTGGTATTTTCACAATCTTCACAGCGAATTTTTTCTCCGTGCTGCTTTGGGCATAGTCTATCATTCCAACGATTATCACATTGTGGAAAATATCCACCATTTCTTCCTCTCTTGGCATACACGTCAGTTCTACCCCAAAACATCGCAAAATACTGATTAGCCATTTTTTCCGTAATATATTTACCAACAATTCTTTCTCCTTGGTCTGGATCATATTCAGAAGTATCTTCTATCTTTCCCTCAAATACGCTGCTTTCCGGATAGGCTATATTTGCCTTCTTCAGTTTTTCTTTTAATGCAGTATTTTCTGCCTGTAATTCCCTTACCAATTTACGAAGCGAGTCAAGATTTTCTGCTTCAATATTCATTTATCTCTACCTCGTCCGTATATATAGTAGTAGTTTTTAGAGACCCTCTCCAAAGTCTTTTTAACTATTAAGTCATAGCCTTTTCTTTACTTCTTATTAGGTTTGCGCATTATATTCACTTGATTTTACAATATATCTCTGATTTTTATTGTTATGTCTATCAGGTAGTATCATTTCTAAATTTACTAATCTCTAACAAAGGTTTAATATATTATACCACTTCATATCACTTCAATTTTTCAGTCCACTCCGATTCCTTAAAACCGACAATCACAGTATCACCATTTACAACCAATGGTCGCTTTACCAGCATGCCATTTGTAGCAAGTAGCTGTAGTTGTTCCTCTTGGCTCATTGTAGTAAGCTTGTCCTTAAGCTGCATTTCTTTGTACAGCAACCCACTGGTATTAAAGAACTTTTTTAGCGGAAGTTCACTTTTCGAGTACCATACCTTTAATTCATCATAAGTTGGATTAGCATCCACAATATGACGCTCTGTATAGTCTATATTATGCTCATCAAGCCATTTTTTAGCCTTTTTGCAAGTTGAACATTTTGGATAACAAATAAATATCATTTAAGAACACCTCTCAACTATCTTTTAATCGGTCAACTATGTCTGCAACTTGGATGATTAGTATATCCATAAAATCTACCCTATGGTCCGCTAAACTCTCGCAGTTTTTTACTAAAATCCGGATATACTGACTGTAGGAGCATATCCCCTCCTATGCGTTATAATTTCCTGTGCAGACTTACATTCTACATCAGGATTATTGTATAAACAATCCTTGCATGTACCAAGATTTATATAGCCAACTACTTCATTAAAGAAGTAAATTCGATTTCTTTGGCTATATTACCACAAAACTTGAATTTTATCTACTGATTACCTCAGCGGAACTTATAAGTTCCCAAAAGTCGCAACAGCTTTCTGCTGGTTTGGTAAAGACCTTTTCTCTTTGATTTGCGGAATGCGCTTTTACTGTTTCTTGATTTCCTTTGGCTATTTTTTATCAAGACTGTTTTTTACCAATACTTCAAATTCTTCTTTTTACAACTTTTTCCATTGAATACAAGAAGGTCTATTTGCGACTTCCTGAAGGAATTTAGGATCAAACAAAGAAAATTCCTCTTTGATGTCTGAGAATAAATTTATTACGCCATCACTTTTAATACTCTGCTTCAAAAGTTCATTTATTCTTGCATTCATTTCAGGTAAAGAAATCTTTTTGCCAACACCGGTATTAATAAGTCTTAGAACAAGAACTCGAACAGCCTCAAAGAATGCTGCTTCAAATCTACTGTCTTCATCAACTAACGATGAACAAAGAGAAAGAGCCTGATGAAGCATAAGGGCTTCTTTTACGAAGGAATCTTTATCATCAACTTTTTCTCTGCTCAAGATAAAATTCACAGCACCACTGATAGTTTTTGCTCTTTCAAGGTCTGTACCATTAATAAACTTTGTATAATCATATCCATGGAACTTATCACGACAAACTGATAACTTCTCCAAGAACTTCGGATACGCAACCTTTGCGACATCCGTATCGCCATAGTTATTTTTATCACGAGAAGTATAATCATTCATTGCTTGCTTCAGAGCAGTAGCAATTCCAACATAGTCAACAACAAGTCCACCTTCTTTGTCACAGAATACACGGTTTATCACAACAGTTCCAGACGAAGAAACACTTGCAAAATTTGAGGCACAAGTACTAAACCTATTTTTCCATTCGGTGCTAAGTGGTGAATCATATGTTGTATCCACGCATAGTTTGCATTTCCTGATGGTGGAGTTCCATATTTCCATCTAACATCATCTTTTAATTTATCTGCGCCCCAATTAGAAAGATTAAATGGTGGATTTGCCATAATGAAATCCGATTTTAACGTTTTATGAATATCATTAAAAAATGTATCCGCATGATAAGAACCAAAATTGGCATCAATTCCTCTGATTGCCATATTCATTTTTGCCATCTTCCATGTATCTGTATTAGATTCCTGTCCATAAACAGAAATATTCCCTCTATTATCGCTGTGAGCCTGCACAAATTTTTCACTCTGTACAAACATACCACCACTGCCGGGCGATACGTCCACTATAGCTCATTTCTTTTTTTTTGCAAAAACATAATACATT
>ERZ773005.252-NODE-252-length-47474-cov-14.794618_pt1 | contig 47474 bp, 39 predicted proteins | sample MGYA00580666_ERZ773005 | MGnify/ENA primary metagenome ERZ773005 (study PRJEB29015, sample SAMEA2737999) | human oral metagenome | biome: human oral; feature: human-associated habitat; material: dental | place: China | collected 2061 ...
AAGTCAACGAAGGACGCGAAAAAGCGGACTGCCAAACGCAGCTCAAAACCTTCCGCGCCATGCGGTACATGAGTTTCGCCGTCCTTTCCTATGACACTTTACAGTCGTATTACGAAGATCTGTGCTTCGCTGTGCAGGAGCAGCGCAATTTAATTGTGGAAAAATACGCGCGCATAGAAGATTTGATCCCCGTCATCAACGAAAGTCGGCTGATTCCGGAAATCGTTGCTATTGAGACGGCCTGGATGGGTGAATTACACGAAAAATATCCGCATGCCATCCAGATCAGTCCGCAATTTGCCAACTATGAGCGCAGCGAATTGGAAACCTATTCCGACACAACGCTGGCGTTTTATCACCGGGATGTCCAAACCGCGAAAAACTGCCGCATCAATCTGGTGGAAGAACGCTATAAGATCCTTTATCAGGGCATGGGATTCGCCTCTTTGGACGAAGTGGAAGCAAAGGCCGCTGCCAAGGAACATGAAGCGGCGACCCAACCGGCAGACAAAAATCGTCAATCCCTGCGGCTGGCAGCCAACTAAACCTAAAGACTTAGTTTCCCGCCAATATTTGAATTTTTTTAAGCCTTTGGGCGCAGGAATCCAATTTTCTGCCCATTTACAATGAGAGTAGAGCAAACGGCGATCCCGCGTCGCCCAATGGGGCATCGAACATTTTACAACCGAAATTAAGGAGGGAAAAAACATGTTGAACGAACAGCAACTGGAAGAGTTATTGGCGAAGCGCGGCTTGAACATGGATATCTACGACCGCACGACCGAAGATATCCCCGCGCCGCCCGAGGGACTGTCCAAGCTGATGGATACCTACTATGTGCTGAAAAACACAGCCGATATGGAGATTCCTTACTGGTATAACCGCGTCTGGTGGGAAAACGACGGCGAAGTCACCATCGTGCGCCGGGCAAAGGCTATGGCTGCCGCGCTCTCCCATGTGACGCCGACCATCCAGCCGTATGAAAAACTGGTCATGCAAAAATGTAAGAATGTACGCGGCGCTTTCCCCTTCCCATGGGTGACGGCCAGCTTCTTTAACGCGCAGGCTGAAGCGCTGATGAACGCTGTCGACGCGCCGGCCGAGAGTGAAGCGGACGCCGTTTCCATCGTTGGCGCGGGCGGGGGCAACGTGACCGAGAGCTACGGCAACATCATCTCCATCGCCAAGAAATTCGGCATGCGCAAGGAAGATATCCCCGTATTGATCAAAGCTTCGAAGCCCTGGGACGGCATCTCCGTCGAAGAATTAAGCACCCGGTATGCGAAGATGACGCCGGAATACGATCTCCATAAGCGCATTATGGATTCCGTTCTCTGCATGTTCGATTCCTTCGCCATCCCGCAGGGGCGCGAGGTCATGAACTACTATCTGCCGCTCGAATACGGCTGGGACGGCATCATCGCCGAATGTGACAAGAAGATCGCAGAAACCATGGGCGAAGCGGGCGACGACGGCCTCCTCGGTATGGGGCGCGGCTACTACTACGTCGCCATGAAGATCATGGCGCAGGGGATGAGCCAATGGTGCCAGAACTATGCCGATAGAGCGAAATACTTAGCTTCGGTGGAAAAAGATCCGGAGCTGAAGAAAAATTACGAAGAGATCCATGCGGTCATGGCGCACATCGCCCACAAGCGGCCAGAAACCTTCCGGCAGGCCCTGCAGCTCACGCTTTGCTGCCATTATGGCGTCGTCAACGAAGACCCGCAGTCCGGACAGTCCATTGGCCGCCTCGGACAGGTCCTCCAGCCTTTCTACGAAAAGGATATCGACGACGGGATCGTCACCGAGGAAGATGTCATCGAGCTTTTAGAATACTACCGGCTGAAGATCACCTGTATCGAATGCTTCGCCTCGGCGGGCGTAACAGGCGGCGTTCTCTCCGGCAATACGTTCAATAATCTTTCGCTGGGCGGTCTGACCAAAGACGGTCTGAGCGCGGTGACCCCGCTCGAATACCTGATCGTCGAAGCCGGTATGCGCGCCCGCACCACACAGCCCACCCTGTCGGTTCTCTACGACGAAAAGCTGCCGGAGGACTTCCTGCTAAAGGCAGCGTCCTGTACTAAATTAGGAATGGGGTATCCGGCGTGGATGAACAACCAGGACGGCATCAACTTCATGATGCTCAATTACGGGCCGGAAGGAATGAACATGGAGGACGCGCGGGCCTGGTGCCTGGGCGGCTGCCTCGAATCGGCCCCGAGCTGCTTCTTACCCCTTCACTACAACGGCCAAACACACTGGATTCCAGGCGGCGCGGGGCCGACGTCGGGTACTGGCGTTCACTTCGTCGGACTGCCGAAGGTGCTTGAGCTCGTGCTGACCAACGGTTACGACCATCGCATGAAGCGGCAGATCCTGCCGGAGCACAACAAGAAGCTCGACACCATGAAGGCCGTCACCGATCAGTGGGAGACCTATCTCCGCAAAATCATCGAGGTCGTCAACAAGGTCAACAACCTGCAAATGGACATCTGGCGCAAGCATAATATGCCGGCGGTCGCCTCTCTCTTAAAGCCCGACTGCTTCACAAAAGGCGCTGATCTCGGTATGATGGGCGGTCGTTATAATGCCACCATCAACTTCGAATCCTGTGGTACCGTCACCTTCATCAACGAACTGGCCTCCCTGAACAAAAATGTCTTTGAAGACAAAAAGTACACGCTGGATGAAATGGTTGACGCCATGCTGAATAACTTCGGCTTCAAAACCGCGTACGAGACGGGAGTGTTCTCGCCGGATTACCGCGAAGCGACGGAAAAAGCCAAGAAATATGAAAAGATTTTCGTCGACTGCCTCGCTGCGCCGAAATACGGCAACGCCGACTGGGAAGCGGATAAATTCCTGAAATGGTACGAGGACGCAATGTTCCCGCTGACCCGAGAATTCCATTCCTACTACGGCAAGCCGCTCTACCTGTGCCAGATCTCCGTATCGACGCACGGGCCGCAGGGCTTTATCACCCTCTCCGACGCTGCGGGACGCCTCGCCGGCACCACCTACTCCGACGGCTCCATGTCCGCCGCGGCCGGCACCGACAAGAACGGCATCTATGCGATCTTTGAATCCGCCTGCTGCTATGACCACGGCACGCAGCAGAATTCGCAGATGAATCTGAAGCTGCACCCCACAGCCGTCCGAGGGCTGCAGGGAACGCGCAAACTCTTGGAAATCGTTCGCGCATACATGCGTAAAGGCGGGTTCCATGTCCAGTTCAATGTCGTCGATTCCAAAACATTACGGGCCGCGCAGAAAAAGCCCGACTCTTATCGCGATCTGATGGTACGCGTCGCGGGCTTCACCCAGTACTGGTGCGAGATCGGTAAGCCCATTCAGGATGAAGTCATCTACCGCACCGAGTACGAGAACGCCTGACGCGCGAAAGGCCTATTCAAAAGGAGGTAACGATCATGAAACATATTGACTGCAAAAACTACGTCCATCTCGATTGCGAAAAGGGGATGTGCGCCCTCTCCAAAGCGATGCTTCCCATTGACGGTGAAGGCAGCGACGCCTGCCCAATGTTCGTCCCCATGGAGCGGTGCGGATGCTGCGCCTGCTTCAAGGAAGCAGATAAGTACGGCATCGGCACCTGCGTCGGCTTTGAAAAAGAAAACTGGGCCTACAGCTCTTGCGGCGCCACCGGCTGCGAGCATTTCCAAATGCAATAACGCGATTTTATCGGCGGCCCGCGCCCCGGAAAAACCGCGGCCGTTTATTTACCTGTGCAAGAAGGCGAAAGGGGCGCTCGTCCCTTTCGCCTTCTCCTTTTTGCGATTCGCCCAGAGAGGATGAACCATGGTGAACGAACGTGACCTGAAAGCAATTATCTTTGACATCCAGGCTTTTTCGATCCACGACGGCCCTGGCTGCCGGACGACAATCTTTTTCGCCGGCTGTCCGCTGCGCTGTAAATGGTGTGCGAATCCAGAAAATTTCGCCGGTAAGCGCCATCTCATGTTTGCTCCGCGGGTCTGCAAATGGCACACCGGATGTCGCGCCTGTGTCGATCTATGTCCAAGAGGGGGGCTGCATTTCGAAGATACGGGGCCCGTCGTTCACTGGGAGATCTGCAACCGGTGCGAAACCTTTGAATGTACGCAGTATTGCGCTTCGGAATCCTTGAAAATCTGCGGCAAAATTTATACCGTCGACGATATCGTTAAGATTCTCAAGCGTGATTGCAGCAACTGGGGCAGTGAAGGCGGCGTCACCTTTTCCGGCGGCGAGCCTTGCCTGCATGACGAATTTTTGTTATCTCTCCTGAAACGATGTAAGAGCATGCACATCCATACGGCCATTGAGACGGCCGGCAACATCCCTACGGAAAAATTTCTGACGCTCATGGCTTATATCGACTTTGCGTTTATCGACATAAAAAATATGGACGATGAAAAACACCGGGAGGGAACCGGCGTCTCAAACGCCTTGATCCTCCAGAACATTGCCGCTTTGAAGGCCTCCGGCTGGCCGGGCCGTCTGGTGCTGCGGCAACCCACGATCCATGGCTACAACGACAGTGTGGAAAACGCCCAAAAGGTCATCGCCTTCATGCAGGCCCATGACCTATACGAAATTAACCTGTTAAAATTCCATCGTTTGGGGCAAACGAAATGGGAACAGCTCGGCATGGAATACGCCTATGTGACCGGCGGCGATATGGCGGAAAATAGCATGCAGGAACTGCAAGCGCTGTATTTGAATAACGAAATTCTCTGCTATCTGGGAGACAAAACGCCTTTTTAGGAAGCTGTCGCTTCGAAAAACTAAAAAGGATAATATCCCCAAAAATCAGACTCAGAGCGTCGGAAAGTTATTTTTGGCGCTCTGGGTCGTAGAAATGGCCGTTTCTTATTCATAAGAAACGGCCATTTTGTCTGTTTGCAGGGCGTAAAAAACGTTATCAGACGTTCCAAAACTGCGACAAAAATAAGCGGCAGCAGAACGCGATTGTCAAAGGGGGTAATCAGAAGGTATTATTCAAAGGCGGGGGGAAGTAAATGGAACAGGTCTTTTTTGCAGGAAGGCAGGGCTTTTCGTAGAGCGCGGCGAATTATTTCAGGATAAACGGTTTCTCAGGGGGTGAATCGTCGTGGAAGAATATATTCGCGACCTGTATCACGACGAATTGCGGGATGGTTTTTTAGTGACGTTTGACCGTAAAAAGGTTTGGAATGTGGAGCTGAATCTGGTACGGGAGTTTGACCGGATCTGTAAAAAATACGGGCTGACGTATTTCATGAGTTACGGGACGCTTTTAGGCGCGGTGCGCCATCAGGGTTTTATCCCGTGGGACGACGATATCGATCTCATGATGCCGCGGCCGGATTATGACCGATTGAAGAAGGTTATCGTCGGCGAATTGCCACCCTATTATTTTTTTCAGGATCTTTATACGGACAAGCGATTTGTGCTGGGGATGTCAAAGCTGCGGGACAGTCGCACGTCGGCCATTCAGTACCCGGAGGTTAAGGATATCCATCAGGGCATTTTCATTGATATCGATGCGCTGGATGCCACTTCGGACGGATCCCCGGAGGAAGAAGAAATTTTGGCGATGCAGGGCGAGATCTGGGCGACGGTTTACAATCCGGAGGGAATCATGGAGGGGATCCGACAGGGAGCGAAGAGCTATCTCCCCACGGAAGAACTGTTGGCATTGGTCCAACTGCCGCGTGAGGAAAGAATGCGGCAGTTTGAGGCGATAGCCGCCGAGCGTTACGGATCCTCGCGCATGGTGAATATGTTGGTTTCCGCCATTTGCGGCAACAGCGTAAGCATGGAACGGCAGTGGTTTGACAAGTTGATTGAGCTGCCGTTTGAGTCCTTTCACCTGCCGGCACCGGCGGCATATGACGAGATTTTGAGGCGCGCGTATGGCGATTATCACCAGTTTGTGCAGGGGGGTTCCTCCCATGAAAACCTTTTATTTAGCGCGGATATTCCGTATACGGAGTGTCTGGCGAAGGTGGATTTTTCGTAATTCGCGGGAAAATAGGCAGGGAGAAGGTTGGAAGGAATGACGTGGGTTCATGATCTCAATCACGATGAGATACGTTCGGGCTTTCTGGTAACGGCGCATCGTAAACGAATCTGGGAAGTTGAGCTTTCCCTGCTGGCGGAGCTGGAGCGGGTCTGCGCGAAATACGGCCTTTCCTATTATGCGGATCTGGGGACATTGTTGGGCGCTGTGCGCCATCAGGGTTTCATTCCGTGGGATGATGATTTGGATGTGACGATGCTGCGCCCGGATTATGAGAGACTGAAAGAGGTGGGGGCGAAAGAATTTCAGCCGCCTTTCTTTTTTCAGAATGCATACACGGATGAGGCGTTTTACCAACTGGCAAAGATTCGATACGATGGCACCACGGGGATGGAAAGTTTGGACATGACGAACCATCAGGGGATTTTTCTCGATATTTTCCCTTTGGATGTTTTTCCGGACGGTTCCCCGCAGATGGCAGAAGTGGCGCCTGTGCAGCAGGAGCTTTATGCCATTGCCGTCCATGAGGATCTGTACTGCGCCCTTTTGGCGAAGGGCGCACCGATGCGCCTTTCTGAGGAGACGCGGACACACTTGCTACGCCTGACGAATCGGGAGCGGTTTGATGTGTATGAGAAGTTTCAGCGGGAGCATTTTGACGACTCAGTGCGGCTGAATTTTTCTGGCTATGAGCTTGGACAGCGCCATCTGCACATTCGGCGGAGCTGGTACAAGGAAACGGTGCGTCTCCCCTTTGAGGGCGGCACCATCGCCGCGCCGGTGGGGTATGAGCCGCTGCTTCATGAGCTTTACGGCGACTATCGCCGGTTTGTGAAGTTTGCGGCGGATCATGGTAACGAGATTCGGTTTAGTCCCGATGTTTCCTATGAAGCGTATCGCGCCGCTCGATTGGCGCAGCGGGATCAGGAGAGGGAGAGTGGGATGAAGCCTTTGGGCGAGGAGAGGGGCGGACGATGAAGGCGCAGCGGCGTTACCCGGCGGGAAGCGAAAACGGACGGCAGCTCTTTTTGCGGCTTTTGGGGATGATGGCGGAAGGGCGCTATGATGATGATTTTTTAGCGGGGATCGTGGCGTATCGGGAGAGGTATCCGCAATCGGAAAAGTTTGATCTTTTCTACGCACGATATGCGCTCTATCACGGAAATACGGGGGTCGCGCTGGAGTACGCCCGGCAGGCGGAGGAAAAACGCCCGCTGAATTATATGGTGTGGCGGCTTTTGGCGGAGATTTTAGCGCTTCGTCATGAGGATGGCGCGGCGCTGGAGTACGAAGGGCTGTGCGCGACGTTTTACGGCGATCCGATTACGGCGAAAATTTCCCGGTCGGATTTGACGGCTTTTCTGGCGTGGCTGTCGAAAATGATGGGGCTGGGGAATTACGCGCCCTTTATGAGCCGCTGGATGGTGATGGGGGAGAAGGGGCTGACGGCGCGAAAGCATACGCTGATGGGGGATTTCCTGCCGGTCCGGCCGGGAGAAAAGCCTGTCTGGTGGGTGGGGGCCTATATTGAACAGGAACCCTTGGAGAATAAAACCTGGCTGGTGGAGCAGCACACAGAGGACGAGGGATTTTTGGAGCGCTGCGGGGCGGATTTCGTTTTTGATTTTCAGCGCGCCGCGCGCGAACCGGGAACACTGACCGTTGACGAGCCGGAGCCGGTGGCGATCCCTCTGGCGGGGCTTACGGCGGGGCAAAGGATTGATGTGCGCGCGGACGAGGCAGAGGATTCCGCCTGGCTAGGGAAGGGGACGTTCAGTTATTTTCGCTTTGACGGGCGGGCCGAGGTTCGGTCGGCAGAGCCCTTTGTGCATGGCGCGCCGATCGTGCTGCGTCACAGCCGAAAGCGGCGTCGCGTGGTGCTGAATATCCTTTTGGACGGGCTTTGCTGGAAGGAAATGATACGGCAAGAGTATCGCTATGTACCGAATCTGGTGCGGTTCTTTTCGCAGGGGATTATTTTTAACGATCACTTCTCCGTGGCCGAGTATACGTTTCCTTCGCTGGCGACGATCAAAACGGGGATGTACCCGCACCATTCGCATATCTTTAACGAGCGGGCGGCAGTGGAGCTGTCGCCAAAATACCTCACGTTGTCGGAGCAGATGAAAGGCTTGGGCTATTATTGCGCGACCCTTATGGGCGACGGCACGGGCGTATTTTGCGGCTGTGACCGCGGCTTTGATCGGATGATCGTGAATCCTTACGCGCTTTTTACATACGTTGGGGTCGAGCGGGTCATACGCCAGCTGGAGGCTTTTGACGAGACGGATCAGTATCTTTTCCTTCACACGACGGATACGCATCCTTGGTCGGCGCGCACGTATCAGGTGCCGCTGGCGGCGCAGACGAGGCTCGTTTTAGGCGATCGGCTGACGGGCAGCGCCACCGAGAAAGCCAGCGTCTATCTGCCGGCGACGCCGCTCTATCAGGAAGTGAATCGGCGCGGGATTGCGCAGGCAGATCGAAGCCTCGGGGTTTTGTTCGATTATCTGACGGCGCATTACGGCGAGGATGAATATATCGTGCAGGTGTTTTCCGATCATGGCGTGCCGATTTACGATGAAGCGCCGGATATCTTGAGCGAAAATCAGCTGGGGGCGGCGCTGATGATGCGTGGGGCAGGCGTTCCGGCGCTGGGTTTTGTGGATGAGCTGACCAGCGCCGTGGATCTTTATCCCATCATGGGGCATCACGCGGGCTTTGCGGTGCCGGATTACGTGGATGGGCATTTGCCCAAGGCCTTGGGCGGTGAGGGGCGGGCATACGCAGTGAGCGCTTCCGTGTATCCGGGACAGACGTATAAGCTGGCTCTGCGGACGAAGACCCATGAGTTTCGATTGGAGACCAAAGAGGCGGTGGATGAGGACGGGACGGTGGATCTTTCCTACGCGGCGCTGGGGCTTTACACGCGCGGCGAGGCGCGAAAAGCGGTGGAGGACGCGGCGCTCGAGGCGTATTTTCTGAGAATCGCGCGCGATTTGACCTCATCCTTCAACGACGAGGGTCATCACTGGCCGGAAATGCGAGCGGCGCGACCGCTGTGGTTTCAGGACAAAGAGGAGAAGTGAAGCGGTGACTTGGGTCAAGGATTTATATCGTGATGAGATTCGGTCAGGCTTCTTAGTGACCGCACATCGTAAGCGGATATGGGAAATAGAACTTAATATGCTGGCAGAATTGGAGCGGATCTGCGATAAGTATGGATTGCGCTGTTTTGCCGCGTGGGGGACGCTTTTGGGCGCGGTGCGCCACGGCGGTTTTGTCCCTTGGGACGATGACATTGACCTGACGATGATGCGGCCCGATTATGAACGACTGAAAGAGGTCGCGCCGCAGGAATTGCCGGAGCCATATTTTTTTCAGACGGCATATACGGACGGAGCACTGTTTGGGATTGCTCGACTCAGGAACAGTGCAACCATGGCGATGCTGCCGAATATCAACTATTTTAATCAGGGGATTTTTATTGATATTCATCCCCTCGACGCGGTGTCGGACGGGTCGGCGCGTATGGAGGAGCTGCGTGCGTATCAGATGGAGCTTTACGCATTGGCCATGCAGGAGCCGCAATATCGTGAAGCGATGGCGGCAGGAGCGCCGCTGGTGATCGCTCCCGCTGAACGCGAGCGAATATTACATCTGCCGCTGCGGGAGAGGTTTCGTCTCTACGAGGAGTTTCAACTTGCACATTTTGACGATTCGCAGCGGGTAAATTATTATCCGCAGGAGTTCCCAAGGCGTCAGGTGACCCTGACGAAGGAGTTGTTCGCGCGCACGATTCCGCTGCCCTTTGAAGAGACTACGGTGACGGTACCCGCAGCGTATGAAACGGCGGTGCAGATTTATTACCCGGGGAATTGGCGACAGTTTATCCGCGGCGATTCCACGCACGAGGGGCTGATTTTCAGCCCTGATATTTCCTACCGCGCGTATCAAGCGGTACAACGCAAGGCGCAATAAGGAGGCCATAGGGATGGAGGGAAGCTTTCCCATCAATGAAACGGCGCACAAGCTATTTTATTCTCTTCTCGAACGGGCGGCGGCGGGGAAGTTTGACGAATCCTTTTTGCTTGAATTGGTGCGCTACCATCAGGCGTTTCCGGAGAGCGAACGATATGAGGCGCTTTACGCCTGCTACGCGTTGGCGCAGGACGCGCCGCTGGTGGCGCTCGAATACGGGGAAAAGGCGTACCGAAAGCGGCGCTTCTCTCCGGCGATTTGGCGGCTGCTGGCGGATATTTATCGTGCCCTAAAGCGAACCGTGGAAGAAGCGCGGTTTAGAGGGTGGCTGGCACGCTGGGAAACGAAGGCTGAGGTGGAAAAGCTCCGGCGGGAGATCGTGGCGGAGACTGAGGCGGCTGACCAAAGCGCCGCCGCACCCGCTCATCCACCGGCAGCGATGGGTGCAGGGGAGAAGGCTGCATCGGAAAAGTTGCCGCCCAAAGCGGACGAGAAGAAGGAGCGCCGCTATGCGATCGAGATGGCGGCAGTATCGGGCGCGCCCCTTCGCCTTTGGATCCGGACGAAGACCTGCGAATTTTACTGGGAGACGGTGGCCCTTATCGCCTTTGATGGCCGGGTGGATCGAAGCCGCTTTACCTATCGTCTCTATACGCGCGAGGACGTTCCGCGCGAAGTGCGCGACGCCGGGGCAGAACACCGCTTTTTAGGCATCGCCGAGCGTCATACGCGCGCCGTGGCGGAAAACGGGGAGATTTGGCCGGATGAGATGGAGACCCGCGGTTGAACTCCATCAGTGTTCTAAGATAAGGCATAGGGAAGGACGAGAAAAATGATTTTGATCGTGGGCGGGGCCGGATACATCGGCAGCCACATGAATAAAATGCTGGCGCGGCAAGGCGTCGAAACGCTGGTGCTGGACAATCTGAGCTGCGGCCATCGCGACGCGGTTCGCTGGGGAAAGTTCATCGAGGGGGATTTGGCGGACACGGCGCTGCTCGAGAAAATTTTCACGGAAAATGCCGTGGAAGCGGTGTTTCATTTTTCCGCTTTCATTAACGTGGGGGAGTCGGTGACGGCGCCGGCTAAGTATTACCAAAACAATGTGGTGAATACCCTGCACCTTTTGGATGCGATGGTGCGCCACAACGTGCAGAATTTTGTCTTTTCTTCGACCTGCGCGACCTATGGCGAACCGGAAGAAATCCCGATCATGGAGGAAATGCGGCAGTGGCCGATCAATCCCTACGGCTGGACGAAGCTGATGGTGGAACGCATCTTGGCGGACTATCAGCGGGCGTATGGCCTTACTTCCTGCGTGCTGCGCTATTTTAACGCCGCCGGAGCCGATCCCGAAGCGGAGATCGGCGAGCGGCACGAGCCGGAAACGCATCTTATCCCGCTGGTACTCGACGCCGCCAGCGGCCGCCGGGCAAGCATTTCTATCTATGGGACGGATTATCCGACACCGGATGGAACTTGCGTGCGGGATTACATTCATGTCAACGATTTGGCGAAGGCGCATATTTTGGCTCTTGCGTATATGCAAAAGGCGCATACCTCCGTCGATTTTAATTTAGGGAACGGCGTCGGCTACTCGGTGAAGGAAGTCATCGAGATGGCGCGGCAGGTGACGGGCCGGGAGATCCCCGTGGTCTATGGGGAAAGGCGGCCCGGGGATCCGCCGACGCTGGTGGGAAGCGCGGAAAAAGCCCGGCGGCTCCTCGGCTGGCGGCCGGAGTACGATCTTCAGGGCATCGTGGAAACGGCTTGGCGGTGGCACGAGAAGGAGCGTAATTCTTTGACGATGGCAGCGCGGGAAACGGGGGAAGCAGAATGAACCGAATCGTGGCGATTTCCATGGTGAAAAATGAAGCGGATATCATCGAGTGCTTTGTCCGCCACACTTTGACCTTTGCCGACGCCATGATCGTGGCGGAGCAGGAGAGCTTTGACGATACCGGAAGAATACTGGAGAAGCTTATGGCGGAGGGATTGCCTCTGACCGTGCGCAGGATACACCGTACCGGGCATATCCAGGAGGAGGTCATGAATACGCTCCTTTCCGAGGCGATTACGGCGCTTGGCGCGGATATCGTGGTGCCGCTGGACGCGGATGAGTTCCTCGTCAATACCGATACGCCGGATTCCTGCCGGGAACTCTTAGGATCACTTTCGCGGGACGCGCTCTACCCGGTGCGCTGGCGGCGGTATGAACCGCTGGATAGCGAGGGGGTATTTTCTTTGACGAGGCCGTGCCGTCGCGCCAAGAACGACGAAACGGTCATTAAGGTCATCGTCGGCGCGGGCGTGACCGAGGTTCGGCCCTTCCATTTGGTGCAGGGGCAGCATTTTGCCTATTGGCAGACGGGGCGAGGCTGGGAGCCAATCCCGCTTTCCGCCGCGCCGCCCTTTCACATCGCCCATTTTCATTGGCGCAGTCCAGAGCAGTTTGCGGCGAAGGTTACTGTGGGCTGGCTGAACAATGTGGTGAAATATTCCATGTATACGGCGGTGGCAGAGGAATGGAAACGCGCTTTTGATCGACTCGTTCGGGACGAGGATATTGCGGCGGTAGGAAGGCTTTCTGATGAAGAAACGGAGCCTTTCGATCTTTGTCCCTTCATCACAGCGTTGCCGCTAAGTTATACGGCAGACGCGCAGCCTTCGGTTTTAGCGCGGGTGCTGGCGGCGGGGGAGCGGATTGCCGAAACACTGGCGGAAGAAAGGGTGCGCGCCCGGGGGCGGCGGGTCACGATTGTCATTCCTTTCGGCGGAGACGCGAAGGCTCTCGCTGTGTCGCTAAATATGGGAATGGAGCAGGAATATCTAAACAAGGAGATTCTGATCCCGGTCATGGGCGAAGCGGAGGCGAGTGAAGCCGAAGCGATCGCCTCGGGGGTCAATATGGCGGAAATTCCCGTCGCCGTGATTAGCGCCCCGGCCGGCGCGCCGCTGGGAAAAGCTCTGGAAGAAGCCGCGACGGGGGATTATGTGCAGATTCTTTTCCCCGGCGACGAGTTGATTGCGGATAAATTTCTGCGGATGATGGCTTGCCTGGAATCGCAGCCGTCGGTGGATTGGGCGTTTGCGGCCGAGGAAAGGAAAGACGCGGAGCATTCGCCGTATTACAATCTGCCGACAGACGGGAGTTTCAGAATGGTGAACGGGGAGGCATTATGGCGTCAACTGCTGACGCGCGGCCAATATCCGGCGGGGGAACTCGCGGCGGGATTTTTTCGGCGGCCGTTCCTGGCTGCGCGTAACTGGCTGATGGGCGACTTCTTAGAGGAGCGTCCGCTCATTTTGACGATGTGGCGCACGCTGCTATCGCCGCTCCCGGGGAGACCAGCGCCGACGGTCGGCGTCCTTCCGACGGCGCTTACCCGGACGCCGCGAAAAATGCTTGCGCCGCTTGATGAGCTGTGGCGACAGATGGAATGGGGCTGCCTCTTGACCGAGGATCGCGAACGGCTGAGTCCAGAGCAGGAGAGAATGGCGACAGAATGCTTTTACGCCGCATGGGAGCGGGTGCAGTCATGGCGCGGCGAGATTCCTGAGCCTCTTTGGGAATCGTATGCGGGGATGGCGCGGGATATTTGCGGTAAAAACGCCTGATGTGATTTTCAAAGTGGCATTTTGGCGGCAATCGGAGCGAGGTTCTTCTCCTGCGGCATTTCGCCAAAGGTAGCCAGATCGTGAAAAAATCGTTATAATATAAACAGTACTTTGCGGGGGGGAATATATATGAAAGCCTATCGTATCCACGAGGCGAACGGCGGTTTTACCTTCGACGACACCGAGCCGCGTCGGGCCTGTACGTATGACGTTGTAAATCTTCGCCTGCCGGAGGGGGCGGTCATTTTCAATTTCGGCGGCGCTCCGGACGTCCTGTGCCGCGTAAAGCTCAAAGATAATACGTATACCCATCTGGAAACGGAGCAGAGCGAGCCGATCCTGGTGGGCGAAGCCATTCGCGACGGCATCGGTATAAGCACGCGCGATCGAATTCCGCTGGAATACGTCCCCGTCGAGGAAAATCTGCGCTGCGATTTTGAATGTTTAGCAGTTCATCAAGCGCCGGATAATATTTACCATCTAAATTACGCCAACGGCAAATACTGGCTTGACGATCTCTACGAACGGCGGATCATCAGCAAGCAGGAGGCCATGCGCTACAAAGCGGCGTGGGATTGATCCCACTGGGGCTCGCGTTACAGGGAATGGCCCTCAGATCGCTATTGATTTACGCAGGGAAAGGCCTTGCGGAGCTCCACGAGGCCTTTCCCTGCGTATTTTCCCTGTATACGGTGAATGTTCCGGGGAGCATTGCTGAAATCCACGGCATTTGTTATAATAAGTGAGGTTTCGCCTGCGGTTGTAGCTCAGATGGATAGAGCGGCCGCCTCCTAAGCGGCAGGCCGCGAGTTCGACTCTCGCCAATCGCACCATTCGCAAAAAAAGCTCTCTGCGAAGGCAGAGAGCTTTTTATATGACTTCCGGCGCGCGTGGGACAGCGCCATGCGCAGGAAAAGAAAAATCCGCAGTTTCTGCAACAGCAAAAACTGCGGATAAATTTTCCCCTGGTGGAGACGAGGGGGATCGAACCCCTGACCTCCTGCATGCCATGCAGGCGCTCTCCCAGCTGAGCTACGCCCCCGTAGTGTCGGTCTGCGTTTACCCGACGAAGAGTAGTATACACTAAAACCCAAGGGAGTGCAAGCAGAAAATATCGTATCAGGCCTCCCCCTCCGCCATGATACCTAACTTGCGCTTCCAGTAGCGGGAGTAAACGGCGGCCAGCGGATTGTGTCCCAAGAGGCGATCCTTCACAACTAAGGTAGTGACGGGGCCGGGGCAGCTCATGTTGAAGAGCGCGTCGTGTCCTACGCAGAGGCCGCAGGAAAGGAAGAGTTCCACCCCTTGCTCGGCCAAAAACCGCGCCTGCGATTTGGGATTGCACATGGCCTCGTGATCGAGTTCCGATTTGATCTGTTTAAGCCCAAAGGCTTTTTTGGGAATGCTGCCGTTTTTGCAGCACACGCTGTAAAAGGTAAATCCTTCTTTCTTATAGTAGCGGGCAATACAGGCCGCTTCGGCGTTGAGGCCGATGCAAAACGCCATGCCCAATTTTGTATATCCCATCCGCCGGGCAAATTCTGCTGTTTCCTCCAGGCGCGTGATGTCGCTGTAGAACGTGCTTTCAACGTATGCCGCCGCTTCCATGATCCGCTGTTCCTCCGGCGTGTAAGCGGCTTTCATGGCCTCTTGATCCGCTCCGGTACAGTTGACGCCCTTCGTATAACAGGCATGAGCGGAACATGCCGCGCAATCGCATTTCATGGCAATTCCTCCTCGCTTCTCCCTCGTTCCTGTCGGCAAATCGTATACGCCGAAAATCTCGCCGTCTATCTGAAAGCGGAGATACTACCCGTTCGTTTCCACCCGCGCCCGACTGCCGCGGCTCGATTTTTCCACAATGATCTGACGGGGAAGAGCCTGTTTCAGTTCTTCCCGATGGCTGATGAGGCCGATGAGTTTTCCTCGCGCTGTGAGCCCCTGAAGCATGGCCACGGCGCTTTCCAAGGCCTCGGGGTCAAGGGTGCCGAAGCCTTCGTCAATGAAGAGGGTCTCAATGGCGACGCCGCCCGCGTTCTCCGTCACAGTATCCGAGAGGCCCAGCGCCAACGCCAGAGAGGCCATAAAACTCTCCCCGCCGGATAGGGTTTTCACGGAACGCCGCCGACCGGTATAGCGGTCCAATACATCCAAGGCGAGACCGTGCTTTTTCCGCTTATCGTCTTCCGCCTGCGCTTCATGGGGAAGAAGGGAAAAGCGGCCGCCGGTCATGTCGCCCAATCGGATATCCGCCGCCGCAACAATGCGGGCAAAGCCCGCCGATTGCACGTATTCTTCGAGGCTCGTCCGACGTCCGGCCGCTTTTCCGCTGATCCGCTCATAGACGTTTTGCAGCACTGCCGCCCGATGCCGCCGCTCCTGATTTTCCTCCCCGGCCTGCCGGATCTTTTCTTCAGCAGCGCGGTTTTGCTCCCGGCGGCTGTATACCGCACTGTGAAGCTGCCGCGCCTTGGCCAGCGCCTGCTGCTTTTCTGTGAGCTGTGCCGTCAGCGCGGCCACGTCCGCCGGCACTTCGTCTCGCGTCTGCTTTTCCAACACCGTCAACTGGCTCTTCGTCTCCGTGACCGCGCGGTCATGCGCCTCGATCTCCTGCGTGCGCATGGTGATAGCCGCTTCGTCCGTATAATGAGCCGCGAAGGTTTCCTCAGTAAAACCTTGCTCCCGCAAAGCAGCGCGAAAATCCGCGTCACTCTGGGCCGCCGCTTTTTCCTGTTCCGCCGTCTGCGCCGTCACTTCATCTCGCTTTGCCTGCGCTTCGATTCGGAGACTCTCCGCCGTCCGCGCGTCCTTCTCCGCGCTTTCTATCGCTTCGCGCTGTGCCTTGGCCGCCTGCTCTTTTTCTTCCTGAACGCGTCGGGCCTTTTCCAGAGAATCGTAAGGGAGCGGCGGCAGCGCCTCCAGCGAAGCTTTGGCCGCTGCTTCGGCTTTTCCGGCGGCCAAAACGTCTTCCGCCGTCTGTCGCTCTTCTCCTTCCAGCTTGTTTTGGCGTTCCCGCGCCGCCTGCAGCTCTTTCTCTTCTCTTTGCAGCGCCGCCAACGCCGTGTCGCACTGCGCCTCCTCCCGTTGGAGGGCTGATCGCTCCTCTTGGATCTGTCCTTGGGCCGTCTCCAGGAAAGTAAACACTTCTTCCAGCGTGGCATCTTCTTTGGCCGTTCCCCGGTAGGCTGTCAACAGCGCCGCGCCTTGTGAGCGACGCTTATCCAAAAACGTGCCGATATCCTGCCGCAGCTTGTCCGCCAGCGTCTCGCAAACACTCCGCGCCTCCTGCGCGGCGCGTACCGCCTCGTCCTTTTCCCGCCGCGCCGCTTCCAATTTCTCCTTGCCCTTTTCCCAATCGGCTTCCCGGGGACTGTCCGACGTCAGCACGGCGGGATGAGGATGATGCAGGGCGCCGCACACGGGGCACGGCTGACCATCGACGAGTTTTTCCGCCAGCATCCCGGCGCGGCTGTTTTCCAGACTTCGCTCCATGGCGTCATGCGCGGCGCGCACCGTGTCGAAAGCGGCCTGCGCGGCGGCGCAGGCGTTCTTTCTCCTCTGCCAGAGGGCAATAGCTTCCCGACAGGCGGGGATATCCTCCCTTGTCAATCGCTGTCCGATACGATGATCTTCTTCCAAACGTTCCGCCTTGGCCCGCAGCGCGGCCCGCTGTTCACGAAGAGCCGCCAACCCCGAAAGCTGCGCTTCCCCCGCCGCGATCTTAGCCCGCGCCGCTTCCCGCTGCTCGGCTAAGGCGCGCTGTCTTTCCCCCAAGGCGCGAAGCTGTTGCTGCGCCTCGGCCAGCGCCGCCTGATATTGTTCCCTGGCCCCGTACAGCGGTTCCTGCTCTTTCATCGCCGCCGCTTCTTTTTCGGCTTGCTCCACCGCCGGACGCGCTTTCGCGGCCTCCTCTGCGCGGACTCTCGCCTTTTCCTGCGCCGCGATCGCGGCAGCCAAATGCGTTTCCTGATCCCGTTGTTTCTCTTTGGCCGCTTGAAACGCCGCCTTTTCCTTCCGCCAAGTTTCGTAGCGCGGCCCCACGAAGCGTACCGCTTTGATTTCCGCCGTTAAGGCCGCACGTTTTTCCTCTATGCCGACGGCAGCGGCCGAAAGCGCTGCCGCCTTTTGCCGAAGCGCATCCCGCTCTTTCAGCCGCTCGTTCACGCTTTGGGCTCGACTGACCGCGGCGGCCAGTTCCTGCATCCCCGTCTCGGCCGCCGTGATCTCCGCCGCTGCCGCTGCTTCGTTCGTATCATCTTCCGCCGCCAGCCGCGCGAAGATCGCCAACATTTCTTCCAGAGAATCCACCGGTCCTGTCCCTGTGTACTTTGCTTTCAGCGCCGCCAAATCCGCCGCCAAATCACTCTCCGGCGCTGCTTTCGCTTCGCCAAAAGATTGGGCGATGCGCCGCGCGCTTTCCTTTGCCGCCTCCTTCGCTTGATCCGCCTCTTCTTTCAGAAGATCGGCCAGCCGCCGATAATTCTCGGTTTGAAAGATCTTCTGCAAGATCACCGACCGCTGCTCCGTATCCGCTTCCAATAATTCGCGAAATTCTCCCTGGGCGATCATGACCACCTGCTTGAACTGCGCGTAAGTGAGGTGCAGGATATCTTCCTCCACCGCCCGGTTGACCGCTGATAATTTATCCAGCAGCCGCCCGTCGGGGGAAAGCAGCGTGGCCTTCGGATTCTTCATCTCCACCGTACCGTCCCGATGGTGAACGCAGGGCTGCCAGCGATGAATGGTATACAGCTGCCCCCGGTGCCGAAAAACCAACTCCACTTCCGGGCCCGTCCCCACAGCGGCAAAATCACTGGCCAACATTTTCGCCCCCCGGCGAAGACTGCTGGTCTGCCCAAACAGCGCGTAGCAGATCGCGTCAAAGATGGTGGTCTTCCCCGCGCCGGTGGAACCGGTGATGAGAAAAATCCCCTCGCCGCCCAAGGCAGCGAAATCAATGACCGTAGTGTCCTTATAAGTGCCAAACGCCGTCATGGTAAGGGACAGCGGCTTCATTCCGTCACCCCCGCTTCCCGGGCCGCCGCTAAAAGCACTGCCCATTCTTCCTCATTTGGGGGGCTGCCGCCCTCCTGGGCGTAAAACTCCGTCACCCAGTCGTGAAAACTTTTCTCCTCCGTCACCGAACCCGCCGCGTCTCCCAGTTCGCGAAGCTGTCGGTGCGCAAACTCCACCTTCATGGCGTTGGGATAAAACTGTTTCACCAAATCCATGGCGTCAAGAAGGGGCGTTTCGTCCGTCAACGTCACATACAGATAATCCTCCGCCGCATCGCCTTCCCCTTTGGCCTGCTGTCGAAGATCCCCCAGCGTCCCCGTGACATGACGAAGATCGCGCCGGGGATGAAAAGGAATTCGCTCCGTGACAACCGGCGCCCCCTTCTCTCCCAAAGTTACCAGCACCATGGATTTTTCGTCGTCGGCCTCCCGCAGGGAATATTTCAGCGGTGATCCGGCATAGCGCACTGTCTCCCGTCCGATCCACTGCGGGCGATGAACATGGCCCAGCGCCACATAATCGAAGCCGTCAAAAACCTCGCTCCCGATGGCCTCAATCGTGCCCACACTGGCCGCCATCACCTCCGAACCGCCCACCTGCGGCCGCGTTGCCCCGTGGGCCACAAACTGATGCGCCACGATGACGTTGCGCGCCGTAAAGTCTACCCCGGCATGATCGATGGCCACCCCTATCGCCGCATCATAGGAATCCATCGTTTCCTCCGGCCAAGCGTGACGCATCGCCGCTTTCGTCACGTAGGGCAGGAGATAAAAATGCACCGGCCCCGCCCCATCCGTCAAGGTCACCTTACCCAGCGCCGGCGCATAGGTACCCGCAATGTGGATGTTTTGCTGGCAAAAAAAGCGCCGTCCGAAATTGAGCCGATCCCCGGAATCATGATTGCCGCTGATGATGAATACCGTCGTCGAAAGCGCCGCCATCTGCACTAAAAAATCGTCCAAGAGGGCGACAGCGTCTTCGCTGGCCACAGAGCGGTCGTACACATCCCCGGCGACGAGCACCGCGTCGATATGCCGCTCCTTGACCGTTGTCACAATTTGCGCCAAAATATGGCGCTGCTCCTCGATCAGGGAATAGCCGTGCACCACCTTTCCCAGGTGCAGATCCGCCACATGCAGCAACTTCATCCCGATTCCTCCGCTCTCTCCCAATCTCTTTTTAGGAAGCACTGATAAAATGAAGTCCATCCGATTGGTGCAGATTTTTTGTCTTGCCGAGGAAACGAACCGGACGCATAGCAAGCGCTATGCGGAGGATTCGTTGACGATGGCAGGGCAAAAAAGATACGCCAAGATGAAGGGCTGAATTTATCAGTGCTTCCTTTATTATAGCAAAAATTTTCTTTCCCCGCTGACGCCTTCCCGACAAAAAACCACTGCCGTCAGAGTCGGCAGTGGTTTTGTCTGTCTTTCTCAGGCATCCGGCTTTTCCGCCATCTGCAGCGCGCTCTGCGCCGCCTGATGATAGGAAAACGCCGCCGCCAGATGCCGTTTCCGCTGAACGGCCTTGGAAACATGGCCGCCGCTCGCTTTTTCCCGCGCCTCGTCCCTCTCATCATTGGGAAGATCCTTATAGGCGTCGGAATTGATGTATGCCATCCACGTTTTTTGCAGCGCCCGAATAATGAACAGCGCCGTGGGCGGCATGGCGGCATCGGCTTCGTCGGCAGCCTCGCCGTCCATCAGGCGGTCCAGCGTACTCTTGGCGTCCTTATTCTCCGCTTCTGTCCGGGCCATGGCATCCGCCACTTCCGTGGCCGCCTTCATGGCCGCGGCAATGGCTTCCTGCACCTCTTTTTCCGCCGCCTCCGCCGTCTCTTTAGCCACGGCTGTATGCGTGCCTTCCGCTGGGCCGCTGTGTCTTTCGGCAGCCAAAGCGGACGGCGCCGCCTCTTTCGTTGCCGCTTCCCCCGCGTTCGTCGGGGAAGCCTCCCCGGCCCCCGGCGTTGCCGCGTTCGCGCCGGCGCTCGGCGCCGCAACCCCCTCGGCTCCCCCCGATGCGGCGGCACCTCCCGTACCGGCTCCGGCTGCGCCGTCGACCCCCGCGTCGGCCATCGCCGCTTCTGAGGACACCTTCATGGCCGCCCGCACCATCGCCAGGCGGGCTTCCCCTTTCGTCCGGGCCTGCTTCAGGTCGCGCTCCAATTCTTCCCGTGCCGACTCAATGACCCGGGCTTTTCGATAGAGCGCCGTATCGTTTTCCTTCAGGTACCGCATATCCTCGCCTGACAGCTTATCACCGTTTTTCATCTTCTGCCGGATCGCCGCCATCCGCATCTTATCCGCCGCGGACTTCTTCGTTGTTCCCGCCGTCGAAACCGTCGCCGGCGTGACAAAAGAACTTTTCCCCTGCGTCCGGTTCAGATCGACGGACTCTCCCGTCGCGATTTTGTGGCTGGCCATCTTCTGCAAATTGCTCCGCCGCAGATAATCATGGAGCCTTCCGATTCCTTCAAACACTTCCCATACCTCCCTATAAGCTTCGGCTCTTCGACCTTAAAATTCCTTTTCCCTACGACAAATGGAGGACGGACAATGTCCCTCCTCAAGGTAAACCGCTATAAGACTTCCATCCCTGATCGCTCTTTCACCGCTGTTTCCCTCCTTGGACAACAGACGAAAAGTTTCTTTACTAATTATATACCTCATTGGCGCCAAAAAGCAAGCCTCTGCTTTCTGTCCGTCCGGCCTGTCCCAGCCCTCGTTTCACATCCTTGCCCAATAAAAAAAGCTCCGCCAAAACTTGACGGAACGATAAAATAAACAAAACTGGTCGGAGCGGCGGGATTTGAACCCACGGCCTCTTCCACCCCAAGGAAGCGCTCTACCAAGCTGGGCTACGCCCCGACGAACTATATTGTACTACGCACGCCGTCTTTTGTAAAGGCGAACCGCTCTTTTCATTGTAAAATTTTGCTCCAGTGGCTAACCGCCTCTTCTTATCTACATGCTGCCGGCCGATTCCATCGCCACGTCAGGCAGCAGACAAGCGGCGCGGCAATTATGTTCCCACTTTGTCGGTGATCGTCGGGAAATGCGTAGTCACATAGCGGCCGATGGTTTCGCCAATGTAACGCTTGGCTTCATAGTCGGGATGAAGGCCGTCAGCGGTATAATCGCTCCGCAAATCGCCATGTTCATCGGTCAAGGCCCCGGTCACATCAACCGCGTAGGGCTGCGCCATGATCCAGTCATTGATCTGTCGTTGGTTCCTTTGCCAATTCGCCGCCGCCGCTTCCATGCCAAAGCTGCCGGCCATACGCTGGGGATTGATGGGCGTCGCCGTCACGAAGACAGGCGTTATCCCATAAGCCCGGCATTTATCAGCAATCTGCCGCAGGAAACGAATGGTAACGGCCGCGGGCGTTCCGGAACGAAAATCATTGACGCCTCCCATGACGACGAGAAGGCGCGGCTTAAAGGGGAGGACATCCGCCTCGAAACGGTCGGCCATCGCCGCCGCAGTATCCCCGCTGAACCCGATATTTTTCACCGGTATCGTCGCGTAGGTCTCCCAATCGTACAAAGTTCGGCATGGCGGCGTAGAAATAGCCCCGCCGCCATGGGTGATACTGTCGCCTAATGCAGCCACTGGCGTGGGTGCATTGATCTGCCACGGCGTAGGCGCGGACCAATCGCTGTAGCCGCGTCCTTCCCCGTCCAGGGCCCGCACCCGCCACCAATAATGCCCTGCCAATCGCAAACCAGCCTCATCGTAAAGAACAGACTCGTAGGTGTAAAAATGGCGCACCCGTTCCGCTTTACCGCGCGCCGTATCCGGTTCTCGCCAGACTTCGACTTCATAACTGGAAGCGTTTAAGACCGGGACCCAGGCGTAGACAGGATAGACCGGAAGATAGGCCATCCCCTTATAATCGTCCAGGATCAGCGGCGCAGTGGGGGCCATCTCCGCCGTCCGCAGGGGACGCAAAACGCTCTCTCCCACAGCGCGCCCCTCTCGATCCACGCCTTGCGCCAGCCAATAGCCCGTCAGCGCCTGTTCCGGCAGAGCGCGCATGTCAAGCTCCAGCCCCGGCGCGGAAATATCACGATACTGGGCGACCGGCGGCGCCGTTTTTGTCTCGGTACCGGAAAAAAAGAGAACGTGGTACGTCACCGCGCCCGGCACAAGATCCCATGAAAGTCGCAGCTTGTACGCCGCCGAGCGCGGCGCGGCGCTCCCCACCGATCCCGGTAGAATCCCAATTACTATGGCCAGGCACAGCGCCCCCGCCGCCAGATAACGTGTAAACAAGAAGGCACCTCCTCAGTGATTCGCCAGCCGGTAAATGGCCAGGGCCGTCTCCCGATCAATGGGATGAAAAACGCCTACCGTCTTGTTCCCTCGATCCGTACACATATCAGCCAAATAGGCGAGTTCCTCCTCATCCTGCACACCGACGCCCAACTCGCCTAAAGACAGCGGCAGCCCCAAGCCGCACCAGAAATCTTCCGTCTCCCGGATCCCGGCCCGCGCCCGCTCCTCCACCGTGCCGATGGAGATATCCCAGACGTTTTCTGCGTACTGTGCGAAGCGTTCCGGCGCGTCCTCATAAACATATCGTGCCCACGCCCCCCACATCGCGGTGAGCGCCGCCCCGTGGGTCACGTCAAAGCGTCCGCTCAATTCGTGGGCCAGCTTATGAACGCCGAAATCCATCGTCCGCCCTAAGCTGGTAAATCCGCTGTGGGAAACGCTGCCGCACCACATAAGCTCGCTCATGGCCTCGTAATCCCGGTGATTCGTCATAGCGGCTTTCGCGTAGCGAACGACATTTTTTAAGAGCGCCTCCGCCACCCGGTCGGTGAAGGAATTTCCCGTTTCGTGGGTGAAATAACGATCCAGCGTGTGCATCATGATATCGGCGATCCCGCAGGCCAACTGCTGACGCGGCAGCGTATAGGTCAGCTCGGGATTCATGATGGCGAAGGCCGGACGGTTAAACTCCGTATTGACGCCGCACTTCTTTCCCGTCTCCTCATTCGTCAGCACCGCCGAATTGCTGGTCTCACTGCCTGCCGCCGCAATGGTCAAAACCACCCCCACCGGAAGAGACCGCTCCACCGGGCGCTTCCCCGACCAGAAATCCCAGAGATCGATATCTAAATTCGCCGCCCCATGGGCGATGGCCTTCGCCGTATCGATGGCGCTGCCGCCCCCAATGGCCAAAATGAAATCCGCGCCGAATTTCGCCGCTGTCCGTACCCCCTCCCTTGCGTGGGACAGGAGTGGATTCGGCTGCGCCCCGCCAAATTCCGCAAAGAGAACGCCCGCCGTCTCCAGGCCGCGTTCGACGCGGTCTAAGAGTCCGCTCTTTTTTACGCTGCCCCCGCCGAAGACGATGAGTACCCGCCGGCCACCATGCTTTTGCACCGCTGCCGCCGTCTTCTCCTCAGCTCCTCGCCCGAAGAGAATTTCCGTGGGCATGTAAAAAGTAAAGCTGTTCATGAAAAGCACCTCCCAGGATGATCATCTCGTCAAACCAAAGCCGTTAGAAATTAATTATATTTTAACGAAGAAGTGCGCCCCGTGCAATCCCCTCATCACAGGAATACGCTTATTTTTTATTTTCTGTTGCCCGCGCTCAACTTCTCTTCCCTTTCCTTTCCATTTTTCGGGACGCACCTTGGCTTTTTGCCGAAATGCACTGAGCCGCATATTCCTAAAACCTCAGGCATCGTTTTTCCCTAAAACACAAGTATCCACATCATCCAGATTAGAAACAGGGGAACTCCCTTGATAAAAAGGGCGCGGCCGTTTATACTGAATATGATTCTCCGTCTCCCCAAAATTCCCATAAAGAATGGAGCCGTTTCTCATGGATACAACATCTATTTCCCGCCGCCGCTTCTTAAAGTTAGCCGGAAGCACCGTCCTATCCCTGACTACAGGCTGCACCTTCTCCCCCGCCTCCGTGAATCAAACGGGAAACTTGTTTGGTAAAGCCTCCTCTTCCGTTGGCGATACCTCCCTTGATATCCGTGCCCTTCGCCAGATCATCACCGCCGACAGCCGCACCTCCCGCACCATCATGTGGAACTCGGCGTCGGAGCAGAAAAACGCTGCCGTGGCATGGCGCGCTGAGGGCAGCGACAGAAGCGCCCGTGTCCCCGCCTCCTCCACCCTCTACACGGACGACGGGCAGCATATTTACCTCCACAGCGCTACTCTCAAAGAGCTCCCCCCGGGCGTGCCTTGCGAATATCAGGTCGTTGCCGGAGATAAGGGCACGCCGTGGCATCCCCTGCCGACGGACAACGGAGGACCTTTCAAAGCACTCATCTTCCCTGACTCCCAATGCTCCGACGGCTACGTTACTTGGCGGGAAGTGGCCCAGTCCGCCGCACAGCAGCATCCCGACGCCGCTTTTCTCATCAGCATGGGCGATTTAGTGGATAACGGTGAAGATCATAACCAGTGGGACCAATGGTTTGACGGTCTGGCTGGTATCGCCGACCGCCTGCCCATCGCCCCCATCATGGGCAATCACGAAACCTACACTCTCGACTGGCGAGTCCGCTGGCCCAAAGCCTATCTGTCCCTTTTTGATCTGCCGGAAAACGGCAGCCCGAATTTCAACCGGCACTACTATTCTTACGATTACGGTGACGTCCATTTCACTGTCCTCAACACCCAGTGGCACGAACTCAACGATCTCACCCCGGGACTCAAAACGGAGCAGATGGAATGGCTGCCGAAAGACTTAGCCGCCACGAACAAGAAATGGAAGGTCGTCCTCCTCCATCGCGACGTCCTGCAATATGGCATTCACGGCCGGCCCGAACGCCCTTCCGGCATCGATGAAAGAGTAGGGCGCGCCTTCATGCCTCTCTTTGATGAGGGCCATGTGGATGCTGTTCTCACGGCTCACCTCCACACCTATCGAAACCGCGGCCATATCGCTAACTTCACCGCCGGAGAAACGGGACCGCTCTACCTTCTCACCGGTGTCGCCGGCGATGTCCGCTATCCCAATCTCTGGGTCGACCATGCCTTTGACCGCGTAGTCGCCCCCCAGCCGGAAACGGACAATTACCTCACTTTGGAGGCCTCCCCCGACGCTCTTATCTTCCGCTGCTTTTTACCGGAAGGCCGTCTCATCGATACAGTCACGCTGAAAAAATAATCTTCAGTTTATCTTTCTACGCTGCCTGCACAAAAAAGGCTGCCGATTTTGAAAATCGGCAGCCTTTTTTGTGAGCGAAAGTAACAATCCGAAAATTTCAGGATGCGGTCAAATCAAATTTGACGCCACCCTTAGGGAGACTGTCCAAAGTAGGATATTTCTTGATAAATTCCACCGGTCGGCTCCAATCCACATGCACTTGTGTGGCTTCCCAGAGACGGGTCAGCGCGATCTGAAAGCTACGGACATCCTTAAGGGGATCAATGATCTCTTCGGAAAAGTCCAAGAGCGTTTCGTGAGGGACGAGAATCTCGTGCGTGGTATGAAGGTATTCCTCCGCCAACGCCCGTCCCTTCTCATCCGGCAGGACGATGTGCGCCGACCGGGACGCGCCGTCGTATTCGATGTAGCCTAAGGTATCGTGGTAGCTGATCGCTACGCTGAAGGTATTTTCCATCGTGATTATTCTCCTTTGCTCGCGCTGCGGCGAGAAATCTTTCCCTTTTCACACAGATCGGCGGTCAGAGCCGTCCCTCGGGGAGGACATAGGTGATGCCGTCGAAGATCATGCCAAAATCCCCCCACTCGCCGCCGGTCTGTATCTCCTCAAAGAAAAGGGATCCGTCAAACCCGCTCTCACGAAGGGCGAAGGTATGCGGCCGCCCTTCTTCATCCTCATAGGAAAGACCATAGGCAGGCATGGCATCGACGATCGGCAGATCGACGATCACGGGATGCTCCGGCTGGAAGCGATAGATGCCCGCCAAGGAGTGCGTGGCAAAGATCGGCTGCCCCGCCTCCGTGTCCAAATAGCGAAGGGCGAGTACATGCACATTCATCAGCTCTTTCTCCGCTGACAAGAACAGGGAAACATGCGCGCCCTCCTGCCCGACGCGAAACCGACTCCGATAATATGTCCCGGGATCGACCGCTTCCCTGCGCCTCACCCAAACCCTTGATGTCTCGGGCGCAAACGGCTCCTTTGGCTCATAGAAATACAGCGAAAAAGGATAGAGGCGCACCGGCTGTGCCTGTCTGTCCAGCTTGCGCCCCAAGGCGAGGACGTCCTCCGGCGTCATGTTCATCTTCTCCGAGACGCCCACATCCGACTGTCCGCTGGTATTATGATACACATCGCCCCGCTGGGCGCTCTCATCCGCCGCGACCACAAAATAATAATCCTCACAGGTAAGCACCGATCCGTCAGGGGCAATCCGATAGACCCCGACCCCAAAATCGTGTACACCATCCATCGTCATGGTCAAAATGCGCCCGTCGGAGAGCAGCGTATACCGTTGATGCGTACCACCGAAAAAGAGGCGCTTGACATAGCCTTGCTGGCAGCTGTACACCGCGTAGAGTTCACTGCCATAGCGATATGTCCCGTCCTCCTCCGTGATGGCCCCCACGATGAGTTCTGGCACACCGTCTCCGCTTATGTCCTTTAGGAAATAGCCGATCTGGCGCGGCGCTTCCTCATCGCCCATACGAACCTGATTCGCCACCCAGCGATGCAGGGATTCCAGAGTCATGTTATAAATCTGCTTATAGTCAATGCCCTGCGCATTTGCTACCGGCCCCTCAATGTCTGCCCGAGGCCGCGCCTCTCCCACACCAAAGGACGCCGCCACCAAGAAGCACAGGATGAGCCAACACGAAAAAATTTTTCTGTTCATCGGGCTCTCCTTTCCGCGCCAAAGGATGTGAGGTTCACGTAGCGAACCCCACCCCCCAGTTCCGTCTGCAGCCGCAGGAACGCCTCGGAGGTCATGTCGAGTTTTTCCGATTGCCTCGGATCAAAAGCGCCGGTGGTATTGTAATACACCTCGATTTCTCCGGGCTCCGAAGGACTCTCCGCCGTGAAATAAAATGACTCACAGGAAAATTGCCGCCCATCGGCCGAGAGGGTGTATTCGCCAAAGGAAGAACTCATCGCCCCATTGGAGCCTTCCTGAAGGAAACGTCCCCCATCCATCAGGAGAAAATGGTTTCTGGCCCAGCCCTCCAAGGCGCAAACGGGACGCACCCCAGGAGACGTATACACCGCAAGGATGGTAGTGCCGAAATCCTGCCCGTCCTTGATCAACCCGACCAATAGCTCGGGAACACCGTCGCCCGTGATGTCCCTGACGGCATAGCCCACTTGATATAAAGCTGCTCTTGAGCCGAGGAGGGAAACGACTTCCCGGACGCCGACCGCCCCGCCGCATTCTTCCACGAAGGCACTGTCCCCGCCGCGCAGGATGTCATAAAAACCATCCAGAAGCCTGCCGTAGAGGGGTGCACCTTCCGACGGTTCCCGTTCTCCCACCACAGACCCAAAGCCATCGACATGAATTTCTTGTGCATAACAGGATCCATCATGGCCGCTCATCCCCACGGCAAAATATCGTCTTTCCCCAGCGGCGGTCAGGTAAGAAAATCCGAAATTAGGCAGATCACCGTAAAAGACAGCGGCCACCGGCAACGGATGCGCCGGAGTAAGCGTATACATAGGGAATTGTTTTTTGACCCAAAACACGCCCATGTTAGCCGCCTCATCCCAACGTGTCATTTCTATATCCAAAAGCTGAAAGCCGGGGAGTTCGTCCTGCGCCATGAACACCAAAGGCGACGGAATGGCCTGCGGGTCAGACGTAATCGTCTGTGTCACCAGCCAGGAAGTATCCGGCGTCGCCTCTTCCTGCCAAAGAATCTCTACCGGCGGATGGAACCCAGAAGCGTTCCCTCGGTGAACGGGAAAAAACAGGAAGGTAGCGAACACACTCAAAAGTCCGATGATGTACAATCTTTCTTTCATGGTATCACCTATCCTTTGCGCCATATGCCGCCTCGAGAAAAGCTCCTTATCTTGCCCTAGGAAGTACCACGCGGATAGTTTTATTATACCATAACCACTAAATTCAGCCTTCGCTTCGCCCGCCTTCATTAAGTGCTTAGGTACATATTCTCACTAAGTGTTCATATTATACTATAAGAAACAGCGAGAAACAAATCTGAGCCGGTGGAACTTCAGGCCACACACATCGTTCTACGCCTCGATGCAGCGGCCGCCGCTGGCTTTTTGCAACCGGTTCATAATGGCCAAACCCAACCCTTCCGGCACTACCCCCTCGCTGAGAAGCACGTCGACAGCCTTGTCATCGAAATACCGCAAAGCCTCGTAAAGATGGGCTGCCATGGCGAAGAGATCCCCCTGTGCCCCGTAAATCGCCGTGAGCGGCGGGGGAACGATATCCTCCAGCGCCGCTGCAATCTCCTCACTCACCACCAGCCCCACAGCTTTTCCGGCGGCCTGTCGCTTTTCCACTTCCCGACGAAAAGCCGCCGCCAGCCGCGCCTTCTCCCCCATGATAACGGTGAGGGGGACTTTGGGGGCGTAATGGACGTACTTCATACCGGGGGCACGCGGCGGGGCGTTGGGGGTACTTAGCGCCGGATCGAGATCCGCCGACCCCACCGCCGCCGCGATCATGTCCCGGGTGATCGCCCCCGGGCGTAAAATAACGGCGCGGTCCCCAGTACAGTCCACAATGGTAGATTCCAGCCCGAACCGGCAAGAACCACCATCCAAAATGAGGGGCACCCGCCCCGAAAGATCGGCGGCGACGGCGGCGGCTGTGGTGGGGCTGGGGCGGCCCGAGAGGTTGGCGCTGGGGGCAGCCACGGGAACCCCCGCGGCGCGAATGAGGGCGCGGGCAACATCGTTGTCGGGCAGACGCACCCCCACCGTATCGAATCCTCCGGTCACGCTCTCTGGCACCTCCGGCCGTTTCGGCAGGATAAGGGTGATGGGCCCTGGAGCAAAGGCTGCCAACAGCTTTTCTCCCAAAGGTGTCACGACCCGCGCCGCCATCTCCACCATACTCCGGTCCGCCGCGTGGAGGATGAGGGGATTGTCCGAGGGCCGCCCCTTCACCTGATATATCCCGGCACAAGCTGAGGCCTTGAGGCCATTTGCCCCGAGGCCGTAAACCGTTTCCGTAGGAAAGGCAACGAGGCCCCCGGCGCGAAGCAGCTCCCCCGCCGCCTCTATATCCGCTGCCTGTGCCGTCACGTCTCTAATCCGAAGGATTGTAGTTTTCATGAAGCCGCCTCCTTCCCGGCGCGTTTCGTCCCCTTGGCGAAGTCTCCTGCACTCGGTCATGCTTTTCTGTCCCCGTCCCCTGCGGAAAATCCATGCCCGCCCCCAGCCTCACCCTCGACGCATCGTCACCACCCGGTCAATACCCGCTAAATCCTTGGTGATTTCCACTTCAGTCCAACCGTTGGTACGGGCCAATTCCGAAATAACCGCCGCTTCCCCCCGCCCGGCTTCCACGGCCAGAAAACCATCGGGACGCAAAAAGGCCGCCGCCTCCCTCACGAGGCGGCGGTAAAAATCAAGCCCGTCCGCGCCGCCGTCTAAAGCCAGACGCGGTTCTGCCTGCACCTCCGGCGGCAGGGCCGCGATATCCCCTCGGGGAATGTAGGGGGGATTGGATAAAACAGCATCAAAGGTCTGCCCGCGGAGCGGCGCCAAAAGATCCCCCTCGTAAAACATCACCCGATCCGTAAGACCAAAGTGATCGGCGTTTTCCCGCGCCACCTTGAGTGCTGCCGCCGAGACGTCCACAGCGGCAGCGGTAAGCTCCGGCAGGGCGTGAAGCAGCGACAGGGCGATGGCGCCGCTCCCCGTTCCCACGTCGGCGATCCGCACCCCAGATTTTCCCTGCAAACGCTTTTGTGCCTCGCTCACCAGCGTTTCCGTATCCGGCTGCGGCACCAGTACTGCCGGTGATACCGCGAAGGTGAGCCCCATGAACTCCCGTTCCCCCACGAGATAGGCCACCGGTTCCCGCGCCGCCCGCCGTCGGACGAAGCCCCGATAAGCGGCCAGCTCTTCCGGATCAAGGGGCTGATCATAGTGGACATAGAGATAGATACGCGGCTTTTCTAAAACGTGAGCCAGCAGCACTTCTGCGTCCAGACGGGGCGTTTCGATGCCCTTTTCTCGAAAAAAGCCCTCTGACCACACTAAGAGCCTGCCGATGGTCCAAATCTTTTCTTCTGCCATGCCGCCCGTCTGCCTCCCCTGGGAAGGGATGCGCCCCTTCCTTTTCTCCCTCGCTGCCGAATGCACCCGGGCCGCGGTCACATCTTTACCCCAGTCACTGCTGCCGCAAGCGCTCCGCCTGATCCGCCGTAATGAGCGCATCTAACAGCTCATCTAATTCTCCGTCCAATACAGCAGACAGTTTGTGGAGCGTCAGCCCCACTCGATGATCCGTCACCCGTCCTTGAGGGAAATTGTAGGTACGAATGCGCTGGCTCCGATCCCCTGATCCCACTTGATGCCGGCGATCCGCCGCCGTAGCCACCGCCTGTTCTTCCTCGGCCCGCTCCAAGATCCGGGCCCGCAGAACCCGCAGTGCCTGCTCCTTATTTTTGAGCTGGGACTTCTCATCCTGACACTGTACCACAATGCCCGTAGGAAGATGCGTGATCCGCACCGCCGTTTCCGTCCGATTCACGTACTGTCCGCCGGCGCCGTGGGCGCAGTAAGTATCAATGCGAAGCTCCTCCGGTCGGAGATTCACTTCTACCTCCTCCGCTTCGGGCAGCACCGCTACGGTCACTGCCGAGGTGTGAATACGGCCCGAGGATTCCGTTTCCGGCACCCGCTGCACCCGATGGGTTCCCCGCTCGTATTTCAGACGGCTGAAGGCCCCGTATCCCTCCACGGAAAAGGCGACCTCCTTAAAGCCCCCTAATTCCGTAGGATTGGAGTTTAGGAGCGTCGTCCGCCAGCCCCGTTTCTCAGCGTAACGAGTGTACATCCGAAAGAGATCCCCGGCGAAAAGGGCCGCTTCCTCCCCTCCTACGCCCCCGCGTATCTCCACGATGACATTCTTATCGTCATTGGGATCTTTCGGGAGAAGCAGCAGGGGAAATTCTTTCTCCAAGTCAGCCTGCCGTTCTTTGAGTACGCTGATTTCTTCCAGCAGCATCCGACGCAGATCATCTTCCGGCCCTTCGTTGAGAAGTTCCGTATTCTCCGCCAGCTCCGCCATGACATCTTTGTAGGTGCGAAACTTCTCCACCACCGGCAAAAGCTGCGCGTGTTCCCGGCTCACCCGACGCCATCGGGCCACATCGGCCAAAGTATCCGGGTCGCCCAAGAGGGATTCCAGCTCTCGATATTTATCTTCTAACGCCTGCAATTTTTCCCGCACGTCCCCACACTCCATCGTTCTGTCATGGTGCGGCGCTCCGGTTGACACACATCGAGTCCCGGCGGATCCTAGGTTTATCCTATAGCCGCCGCCCCGGGCGCAGGTTCTTCCGCCCCTTCAGGCGCGGCTTCTGCAGTATGCCCCGCCATGCCGTACACCACACCGTCCGCGGGAAGTCCCATCCGTCTCCGCTCTTCCTCCGGCAATACCGCCGCCAAAGAGGCGATAGCCACCTCCACCATCTCGTCCGCCGGAGGATTCGTGGTCAGCTTTTGCAGCCACAAGCCCGGCAAAAGCGCCGTATGAAGGAGCGCGTTCTGAGAGCGCCCCGCCAAACGGATGATCTCGTAGGAAATTCCCGCCACCACCGGCAGGAGCAGCACCCGGCTGAGGATCCGGGTAACGAGATCCGGCCAGCCCAAAAAGGCAAAAACCAAGATGCTCACCAGCATGACGATGAGCAAAAATGACGTCCCGCAACGGGGATGAAGCCGGGAGAAGCGCTGCACGTTCTCCACTGTCAGCGGCCCTCCCCCTTCGTAGGCATGGATCGTCTTATGCTCCGCCCCATGATACTGAAATACTCGGTAGATACCCTTCATTCGGGCAATGATGGCCAGATAGCCGAGAAAGATCAGGAGCCGCAGCGCGCCTTCAAAAAGATTCAAGGCCAGCGGGGCCTCTGTCACCTCCCGAAAGAGCCGCGCTGCCCCTGTAGGAATCACCACAAAGAGACCCACGGCCAAAAGGAAGGCAACGGCCACCGTCCCCAAAAGTTCCCGATCGGAAAGGGTATCCTCTTCTTCCCCGGCCATCTTCGCCGAATAAGCCAGCGACTTCATGCCCAGCGTCAGGGATTCCCCCAACACCACGATGCCCCGCAGAAAAGGCTTTTTCAAAAGAGGATAGCGTTCGGCGATGGACGTCACTGCCCGGGCGTCCACGATGATCCGCCCCGAAGGCTCCCGCACCGCTGTCGCTACCTGACCCGCGCCGCGCATCATCACACCCTCAATGACCGCCTGCCCGCCTACCAGCAATGTATCTGCTGCCAACGCAAATTCCTCCTTATCTTCGCATCGATAAATGCCCAAAAACAAATGAAGCAGGGCATTTTCTGCCCTGCCCCTGCGCTTTAGTCCTTGCCGTAACGCTGCTTAAACCGTTCGATGCGGCCGCCCTTCGCCTGACCGCGCTGACGGCCCGTAAAGAACGGATGGCATTTCGAGCAGACATCGACCCGGAGCTCCTTCTTCGTGGAGCCCGTCGTGAACGTGTTGCCGCAGCCACAGGTCACCGTCGCTTCAAAGTATTCCGGGTGAATATTCTCTTTCATCATTTTACACCTCGCTTTTCCCCATGGGCAAAACCTTGCCGGGTAAGATACAAGCCCTTTTGATAAGCGCTTGGTTTACCGGCATCCCGCTTGGGGGAACCGGCCCTGTGCATGAAAAACAGACGGCAGCCCGTCCGTTAGTAACGTGATTATACCATAACGAAAAGTGCGAGGCAAGCCCCTTCTTTCCCGAAAAAGCGTTGCCCCGCACCCGTATCCCGCTGTCAGAAGAAAATCTCCCCACCGCGGTTCTTATCACGCCCGTTATTTCCCCTGGCTGGCCGTACCGAACCACTTCTTATAAATCTTGTCGTACTCGCCGTTTTCCCGCAGTTTCTTGAGCGCGGCATTGACCTCTTTCGCCAGTTCGGGATTCTTCTTCGACATGGCGATGCCGTAATCCTCCGACGTCAATAGCTCATTTAAAGCGCGGACGTCGGTGATACCGCTCTTGGCGATGTAATAGTCGTTCACCGGACGATCATTGACCACGGCGTCCACACCGCCGGCCCGAAGCTCCAAGAACGTTTCGGCGGAACTGTTGAACTCCCGGATTTCGACGCCCTCAATTTTTCGAACTTCCTTGGCGCTGGTGGTACCGATCTGGACGGCCACCCGCTTGCCCACGAGATCAGAAAATCTCTGGATTGCCGTATTGTCTTTCTTGACGATGATGGTGAGACCAGACTTATAGTACGGATCCGAGAACTCCACCTTCTGACGCCGCTCATCGTTGATGCTCATGCCGGCGATGATGACGTCCAAATTACCGGACTCCATGGCCGGGATGAGGCCGTCGAAATTGATGTTCTGGATGTCGGCCTGATAGCCCATCTCTTTGGCGATAGCGCGGATGAGATCCATATCGAAGCCCTGATATTCCTTGCCGCTGACATCCTGAAATTCAAAGGGGGCAAAATCCGCATTCGTCCCCACCCGCAGAACCTTCGCCGAAGCGCCGGAAGACGCCGGTGTTTCCGCTTTCTTTTCTGAACCGCCGCAGCCCGCCGCCAAAAGCGAGAAAGACAGGAGAGCCGCCATGCACAGTACAATCCATCGTTTCATTCAGAAAACCTCCTCGTAAATAAATGCACAAAGGAGCCCGGACATCATCCGAACTCCTTTGCCGCCACCCATCGCGGGAAACCGCAATCACATCGTCAATCCCGCGACCCGTCGAATCAAAACGTCAGTTAAGCTCCCGGCGTTTGTTGAAACAATCGCGGCAATAAACCGGGCGATCATCCTTCGGTTCGAAAGGTACCTGCGTCTCATTGCCACATTCCGCACAGATCACCGTGAACATCTGGCGCGGTTCGCGCTCTCCGCCGTCCCGGGAGCGGCGGCGTTTGTCGCGGCAGTCACGGCAACGGGCCGGTTCGTTCTCGAAGCCCTTCTCCGCGTAAAATTCCTGTTCCCCTGCGCTGAAGATGAACTCGTTCCCGCAGTCCTTGCATACCAACGTCTTGTCCTCAAATGCCATTCAAAAATCCCCTCACCTTTGTTTGGAGGCGGTATATCCGCCCTCCGCTGCTGCTCTTCGCAGGTGTCGCCCGACGGCTCAAGCCTGCACGTCGACCGTCGTCCCCAGGTTCGGGTCGAGGCTCGCCGGGCCGGTAGCCGCCAAGAGTTCCTCCACGCCTTCTCCCGCCATGTCCATCGCTTTTTTCATCATCGAGAGCTGCAGGCCCTGTTGAGTCTTTGCCTCCGTCAGGCCGACGCTCAGCGACGCGATGCCCATAGTAAGATCCATAACGTTCTCCCCCTCACTCTAAAAACTTCGATACTTTCTATATTATAATGGAAACAGAAGAAAAGTGCAATCTTTATTTCCCTGATTTATTTTCGCCCAACGCCCTATGAAATCACGTTTTTTACCCCTCGCCGCAATACGTCCGCCAAAGTCCCCGGTAGAGATCTTCCATGTCCTTCATGTACGCCGAACCGTCCATGAGACGCGACGAACGCAGCGCCTGGCGGAGATTGGCATGAAATTTCCGGAGGATGGGAAGTGATCGGGCGACACGAAGGGCCTTTTTCACGTACTCCGCGCCGTTTTCCGCCACCAGCTCCGGCAGTCCAGCGTGCTCCAAAATCGTCGCTCCGTAGCGGGACGCGTGGGTCGTTCCCCGCAGGCTGATCACGGGAACGCCCATGACGAGGGCCTCGCAGGTGGTGAGTCCCCCGTTGTAGGGGGTCGTATCGAGAGCAATATCCACATCGGCGTACTGTTCCAGATAATCGGGACTGTAAGGGCGAAGCTCCACCCGCGCCGGATCGATACCGATATCCTGAAGGCGCGATACGACTTCCGCCCGGCCGTCGGGGATGCTGGCAATCTTTCCTTTTATGATGAAGCGAGCCTCCGGCAGCGCCTCTAAGACACCGCGCCAAAGAAGCAGCGTCTCCCGGCTGACTTTGGCGAAATTATTGAAGCTCCCGAAAGTGACAAAGCCATTCTTCACCACGGGAGGTTCCCCACCCACCGGGGGCAGTTCGCCGATAATTTCCGGAGCGTAGCAGAGATGGCAGTAAGGGAGAAGTGCGATCCGCTCCGTAAAGCCGCGCACCGGTTTTCCCGGCGGCAGGCAGGTCATGTCGGACAAGAAGTAATCCATCTCCCGCAGGCCTGTGGTATGGATATCGCCGATGGCCGAGATCTGGATCGGAGCCGGCTTCAACGCCATGACGGGGAGACAGGAGCCTTGGGAATGACCGGAAAAATCCACCAAGATGTCGATCTTATCCTCAAAGATCTGCCGCGCCGTTTCTTTATTCGTAAGCTCGCTCACATCGCGCCACACCGCCGTGAAGCGGCGAAAGCGCCGGGTCACCTCGTCCGCTGCCCCCCGCTGGTAACAGTAGACGTTAAAATCCAGTTTGCTGTAATCCCGCAGAAAGGGCGTCAAAAAATGGGCCACCGCGTGCCGGCGAAAATCCGGCGATAAATAGCCGATGCGCAGCTTGCGCTTAGGCACACCTTGAGGCCGGGTATGGGGCAGGGTGACCTTCGCACCGAAAAAAGCGTTGTAGCGTTCCCGTCGAGCGGTGGTATGGCTGTCAGCGGCCCGATAATTCATGAGAAAGAGCCCTTTCCCGTAAAACTCCGCTTTTTTCTCCGTCTCCACCGCTAAGGCGCTCAGGGCAAAGCACATCTCTGCCGCCTCTTCCGGCCGGGCCAGCAGATAATACGCGTCCGCCAAAAGGCTCCCCGCCCGCAGCAGGATACTCCTCTCCGCTGGTGAAATCTCACCCGTTCGTGCCTCTCCCAAATGCCAGAGCCGTTCTAAATATGGCATCCCCTGATACAGGGCGAAATCAGCGACGGCCGCTTCTCCCGCCACTAAAAGCATCCGCCAGTGCTGCGGATCAGCGGACAGCACCCGGGAAATAAAACGCCGGGCCTGATCCTCTTCCCCCAAATAAAGGGAAGCCTGGGCGAAGAGGGCCAGTCCGTCCAAATCATCCAAATCATGGGTCAAGATTTCCCGGGCACAGGCCCGCATGGCCTTGAAATCTCCCGCCGCAAAAAAGCGTTCCGCCGTTTCCAGCCACTCTCTTTTTTTCTCCTGTCCAATCCCCATGACACGCCTCCTTCACTTTCATCACTATTCGCTAAAACCGCGGGAATTTCCTGCCGTTTTGCGATCCGGCGGCAAAAGCACGAGCGCTTTTTCCTCTCGTCAAGCGTCTGACCGCGGCTAGGAAAATTATGCCCCAGAGGCATAAGCGAATGAGTGGGAAAAGGCGTAAACGTTGATTTAACCGGTATTTTCCCCGTTGACTTATGGGGCGGAGGAGATTATAATGAAGGCTGAAATTGAATTGTCTGACAGGGAAATTTTCCCTGTTAGGCAGAGAAAAACATTTTTACGGGAGGGGTTTACGGTATGCGTAAAAAAGGTATGGCTCTGTTGCTCATGCTGGTCATGGCGCTTTCGACGGCGCTCTTCGCGGGCTGCGGCGGTGGGCCGAAGCAGGCGGGAAGCGGCTCGGGATCCGCTTCGGGCAAGCAGAAACTCGTCATCTACACGTCTATGAAGGAAGCCCTGATCAGCGGCATCGTGGAAGGATTCAAGAAGAAGTACCCGGACATTGAGGTGGACTACCAGTCCGCGGGCGCCGGCAAACTGATGGCGAAGATCGCCGCCGAACGTCAGAGCGGCAAAATTTTAGCCGATGTCATCTGGACCAGCGAAGTCCCTGACTTCTACCAGATGAAGAAAGACGGCATTCTTGAGAATTATACGCCTTCAAATTTCAACGAAATCTTAAACCCCTTAGATGACTACGACGGTTCCTTTACGGCGGCCCGCCTGGGTACGCTGGGCATCGTCATCAACACGGACAAGGTGAAAGAACCGCCCACGGCTTGGGAGGATCTGGCAACGAAGCCAGAGTATAAGAACGCCTTCGGCATCGCCGATCCGGCTCTCTCCGGCACTTCCTACATGAGCGTAGCGCTCCTCCAGAAGCAGTTCGGCTGGGAATATTTTAACCGCCTGCACGAAAACGGCACCCGCATCGGCAAGGGGTCCGGCCAAGTCATAGACGACACCTCCGCCGGTGAGCTTTCCGCCTGCCTCGGCGTCGACTATATCACCAACAGCAAGATTGCCAAAGGGGCGCACTTAGCTATGGTGTATCCGCCGGAGCTCCTCATGGTGCCTAGCCCGGTAGCCATCTTCAAAAATTCTTCCAATATCGACGCGGCGAAAAAATTCGTGGACTATCTCCTGAGCCAGGAAGCCCAGCAAAAGGTCTCCGACGCCGGTACGGTGCCAGTCAGAACGGACGTGAAGCAGGATCCGAAGTTCCATCTCCCGACGCCCCAGGACGCCTTAAAGAACGGCATCAAAGTCGTCTACACCGAAATTCTTCCTCACAAGGAAGCAACCATCAAGGAATTCACGGAAATCATCGGCAAAAAATAAGCCAGTGACAAATCCGTCAAAAACGACGGGACGGGTTGCCGCCCCGTCGTTTTTCTTGTACCAACACAAAGGAGGTCCCCCATGGACAATATCCGCCTGGACGGCATCGTCAAGGGCTACCCGGATCATCCGGTACTCCGCGACCTGTCCCTTTCCATCAAAAAAGGCGAATGTTTTACCCTCTTAGGCCCCTCGGGCTGCGGCAAGACGGTGCTGCTGCGCCTCATTGCTGGATTTGAGTCGCCGGAAGCAGGGCGCATCTACATCGACGATACCCCCGTCTACGACGCCGCCGACGGCGTGGACGTTCCCCCGGAAAACCGGGGACTGGGCGTGGTGTTTCAGGACTACGCCGTATGGCCCCACATGACGGTTTTCGAAAATATCGCTTACCCCCTAAAGATCGCCAAGCGGCCCAAGGACGAAATCAAGAGCCGGGTGATGGAGATGGTGGACATCGTGGGCATGCACGGCCTCGACCAGCGCCTCCCCTCGGAACTGTCGGGCGGTCAGCAGCAGCGCGTAGCGCTGGCCCGCGCCCTCGTCAGCAAGCCCTCCCTCATGCTTCTCGACGAGCCGCTGTCAAACTTGGACGCGAACCTGCGGGAAGAAATGCGCTTTGAAATCAAAGAACTTCAGCGCCAGCTCGGGGTCACTGTCCTCTACGTCACCCACGACCAGGAAATCGGCCTCGCCATCTCCGACCGCGTGGCCATCATGGACGACGCCGGGATCATTCAGCAGATCGGAACCCCCTGGGAAATCTTTGAAAAGCCTGTCAATCCTTTCGTCTTCAACTTCATGGGCATCGCCAACTTCATCGCCGTCCGCCGGGACGACGGCAATTTCTTCGTGGGCACCGGCACCCAGCTCATCCCTTGGACGGAGAAACCCACGGGGGACGCGGATAAATGGGTGGCGGCCTTCCGTCCCTCCGACGTTGCCATCGCCCACGACGGGCCGGGGCTGCGGGGCGTCGTCCGTCGGGCGAATTTCTTAGGGGCCATGATGGACTACCTCATCGAGATTGACGGCACCCACCTTCGCACCAGCATCGAAACCCACCACGCCATCGCCCGGGATCTCATTCTAAAAGCGGGAGACCCCGTCAACGTGGACTTCCTCGCCCTCCACTGGTTTGAAGCCGATAAACTGAAAGGGGTGCTAAGCGAATGAGCGCCGTAAAAGCCAAAGGATCCTTCGGCGTAGCGCAGGTGATCCTGTTCCTGTCCATCGCCATCCTCGTCATCGTCGTGGCGTTTCCCGTCCTCCTGATTCTCTTCAATGCCTTCTGGGTGGAGGATCACTTTAATTTCGAGGGAGCCGTTCAAATTTTGCGGCAGCCGGAAACGTACCAGGCCCTCATCAACTCCCTCATCATCGCCAGCATGTCCACAGTGGGCTCCACCATCGTCGGCACCTTCTTCGCCTGGCTGGTCACCCGAACGGATCTTCCCCACAAGAAATTCATGAAGGGTATGTTCCTCGTCCCCTTCATGCTGCCTTCCTTCATCGGGGCCATGGCGTGGAAGATGCTGCTCTCGCCCAACGCGGGCTTCATCAACCAGTTCTTCGTTCAGAATTTCGGCTTCACCGGCCCCATCTTCAATATTTACAGCTACATAGGCATCAGCGCCGTGGAAGTCATGTACCTCTTTCCCTTCGTCTTCATCCAGGTCTGCGGTGCTTTGGAGCGCATGGATCCGACGCTGGAAGAATCGGCCCGCATCTCCGGGGCGGGGCTCTTCACCATCACGCGGAAGATCACCATTCCCCTGGTACTGCCCTCCATCCTCTCCGGGGCGCTCCTCATCATGCTCTACTCCATGGCCCACTTCGGCACCGTGGCCGTCTTGGGCATTGAGAACGGCATTTACAACATCCCCGTCCTCATCTACGAGCGCATCCACCAGAGCGGCGGTTCCTTTGAATCCATCCGCACCGGCACGGTGCTAGCCACCGTCTTAGTCATCACGGCGGCCTTCATCATCTGGCTCCAGCGGCGGATCTTGGACACGGGGCACTATCAGATCATCGGCGGCAAGAGCTTCCGCCCCATGGAGCTGAAGCTGCGCGGTCTCAAGACGCCCATGATGATCTTCTGCTTCCTCTACATCGGCTTCACCATTCTCCTCCCCACGGCGGTCATCTTCCTGGTGGGCAGTTTGAAAACTTACGGATTGGCGTTCCGCCCAGAGAACCTCTCCTTAGATAATTTCAAATTCATCCTCTTTGACTACGCTGTCACCCGGGACGCCATCTTCAACAGCGTAACGCTTGGCTTCGCGGCGGCCGTCATCACCATGTTTGCCGGGGTCATGATCTCCTATGTCATCGTCAAGATGAAGGTGCGGGGAAAGAGCATTTTAGAGTTTTTGGGGATGCTCCCCTTCTCCGTCCCTGGCTCTGTCATCGCTTTAGGCGTCATTTTAGCCTGGTCGGGACAATTCGGCATCAACCTCTACAACACCGTCTGGATCATCTTGGTCGCCTACATCGCCCGCTACATGGCGTTCTCTTTGAAGGCGAACTCCGCCGCCTTGGAGCAGGTGCACGATTCCCTCGTGGAGGCCTCCAGAGCCTGCGGCGCGACCATGTGGCAGTCACTAAAGGACATCGTGCTGCCCCTCGTGAAGCCCGGGATGCTGGCGGCGTTCTTCCTCATCTTCCTGCCGGCGCTTCGGGAATTGACGGTGTCCATCATGCTCTACGCGCCCACCACGCGCACCATCGGCGTCGCCATCTACACCCTGAATGAGGACGGCGAGACGGTCATCTCCGCGGCGCTGGCGGGCATCGCCCTCATCATCATCGTCTTAGGGCAGTTCGTCATCAACCATTTCTCGAAAAAGGCAGGTGTGTAAGACGATGTCTTATGTCCGTTTAGTAAACGTCACGAAGCGCTTCGGCGACGTCACCGCCGTCGATCACTTAAACTATGAAATCGGCAAAGGCGAATGCTTCTCCATGCTGGGCCCCTCAGGCTGCGGCAAGACCACAACGCTCCGCATGGTGGCGGGATTTGAAGATCTCTCCGACGGGGAAGTCTGGGTAGGGGACCGCCTCCTCTCCTCGCCGAAAAAGAACCACTACGTCCCGCCGGAAAAACGCAACTTCGGCATGGTGTTCCAAGCCTTCGCCGTCTGGCCCCACCTCTCCGTCTACGAAAACGTCGCCTTTCCCCTGCGCATCCGAAAATTGGACGATAAGGAGATCGACCAGCGCACCACCGACGCCCTCAAGGCCACGAACCTCCTCAAGGCGAAGGATGAAAGCCCAGATTTTCTCTCCGGCGGCGGCAAGCAGCGGGTAGCCCTGGCCCGGGCGCTGGCCATCAATCCGGACGTTATGCTCCTCGACGAGCCGCTCTCCAGCCTTGATCCCCACCTGCGGGAAGAAATGCGCTTTGAGATCAAGGACCTGCAGGTAAAATACGGTTTCTCCATCATCTACGTCACCCATGACCAATCGGAAGCCATGGCCCTCTCGGACCGCATCTTAGTCATGAAATTAGGCGTCGTCCAACAGATCGACACCCCGCTGAACATTTACAACCACCCGGCGAACAAGTTCGTCTTCAGCTTCATCGGCCTCTCAAACTTCCTCGCCGCAAGGCAGGCAGACGGCGTCATCACCCTCCCCGAGGGCGGTGTCATCCCGAAGAGCTTCCTCCTCCCGGAGCGTCTCCAAGGAGAAACGAACGTCTCTTTAGCCAGCCGCCCCTCGGAAATCGACTTCACCACCATGGAAGACCCGGAGGGCCTCCACGGCGTCGTCACTCGCAAGGCCTTCCTGGGAGAAATTGTGGACTATCAGATCAAGATCGGCGAACAGTTCATGCGCGTCCAAAAGAGCCGCCGCGACGAGGGTCCCGAGTCCGGCGAAGCCTGCGCTCTTCACCTCCTGCGCCCCTTCTGGTACGCGGAAAACGAGTAAAAATCACCAAACCGTCCATTGGAAACGGCGCCTTGCGGCGCGGCGCATACCTCAAGCATAAAACATTAAAAAAAGAGCCTGCTCCCCCAAAAAGAGCGGGCTCTTTTTTAATGTTTCACGTGAAACATTGGTTGGGAAATTGTCCTCCAGGGTTCGGCCGCTTAAATACAAAACAAACCACCCTGTCACCCAAAAGGCGGAAAAATTTTAAGGCGATAACAGGGAAAAACACTGAGCAAAGAGAATATTATGGCATGAAGGATAAAAATCCAGCCGCGGTAGAGAAGGGGCGCTTCGGGCCGCCTTTCGCCGAAAACTTTCCTTTCGGTATCAGGGAGAGGATAACCGAACCGGTTTTCCCCCGAGGCCCTCGCCGCAGAATCGAGGAGGTCGTCATTTTGCGTCAGAACAAGATCACTTCGTCAGATTGGCTGAATCTCATCGGTAAGGATCGCCTGCAAGCCTATCAGGATTCTTACGCTCAAATGCATGGCATCAGCCTCGTATTCCTCAACACCGATGGCGAGCCTTTGACCGTGCGTTCCAACGCGTCGCTCTTTTGCTGCGCGGTAGCGGAAAAAAGCAGCCAGCGATGTCGCGAGGAGAGCCACCGCGATATGGCCCGCGCCAGAATGAAGGGCGACATGGAGATCAATCCCTGCTTTCTGGGGCTGATGAATTTCATCCTTCCCATCTATTACGATAACGAACTCGTCGCCTACTGCACCGGCGGCGGTGTAGCAGACGAAAAAACCCCGTTAGCGCCGGAAGTCATGCAGAATTTTCACGTCCCCCACATCAAAGCGGAAGAATTCAAAAAAATCGCCCGCAATTTCCAGCTCAGCCTTCGTCTTCTCAATTTAGACGTGGAGCGAATCATGCATCACAGCTTCGGCGAGACCGGCGAAAAAAACGAAGATATCTTTGAAGGGAAACTCAGCCGTCGAGAAGCCGAAGTTGCCCGGGCCATTTGCAGCGGCATGACCAACAAACAAGTTGCCGACGCGCTGTTCATCAGCGAAAAGACCGTAAAATCCCACGTCTCAAATATTCTGGTAAAATTAAACCTGCGGGATCGAATTCAGCTGGTGGTGGATTATTGCCGATTTACCGGCGGTATTGGTGAGGCAAATGAGCATAAAGAGAAAAATTAACGTCTTTATCGCGCTGATCGTCCTGATACCTGTGCTCGCCCTTTTAGCCGCGTCGCATTATGTATACGAGCAGCAGCGCCAGCAGAACATGCAGCATTATTTATCGGTTATCATGACGCTGGCACAGGAGATTGCCGCCGAACGAAGCGGAACGATCCGTGAATCGACAGCGATTTTAGGGTCCACGCCCTCCTTTCGCGCGGCACTCCAGGAAAAAGATGCCGCGGCACTGAGCGAACTTCTGCGCCGTTACGAGGAGACCCTGCCTTTTGTCGACGCGGTACTGGCGGTGGATACGGAAAATCACCTCGTGGGGAAAAGCCGCATCGAAAGTAAATACACGCCGGATACGATCATAGGGCAGGCCGCGGCACACGTTATACGCGAGCGGGAAAGCTGGTTTTCCGAAGAAGTGCTGCCTTTAGAGGAGCTGTTTACCAAATCCAGCCCGGCCTATAATCACCTGCTGGTCAAAATCCAAGGGACGTCCCCCGAGGAAGATCCTTATCTGCGAAAGGCACTGGCTGAAGTCAGCGTAATCCCCGTATTTGACCAGGTACGCGGCGAAAAAGTCATCGGTGCCGTGATTGTCCTGGACGTACTAAATAACGATAAATGGCTTTTAGAGCATTTCAGCGCCCAGATCGACGAAGTATTTTTGGCCATTTCCATCGACGGAATCCGTATATTATCGAATATTATCACCGGGGAACAGGAAAATTATATCGGCAGCCGCAGTCCCCAGGAAAGTGAAGTCACCGCCGTACGGGAAGGACTGCGGTTCGGCCGGCAGTTTTTCCCCGCCAGCCAGGAAATGCACGTCTTCTTGGATAAAGACATTAAAAACAGCACCCAAAATGCCGTAGCCACCATCGGCGTCGGGATTCCCGAAAGTCGTTTCAGCATGATCATTACCAGCCAATTCAAATGGGTATTGGCGGTCGCCGCCATCATTATGCTTTTCATGCTGATTGCCGGAAACCGTCTCGCCGCCACGTTCAGCCGCCCCATTGAAGCGATCATCCATTCCGTCCGCCGTTATGGCGAGCTTGAACTGCAGAACGAGTCCTTCTCCCGCAGCCAGGATAAGGACGAAATCGCGACGCTGGCCGATACGTTCCACCAATTAGTCGATAAGATGGGGAAAAAAGAGCTGGAACGAAAAAAATATCTGAAAGCGCTGCGCATCAGCAAGGAAAACGCCAGCCAACTGGCCGAAGAACTCCAAAAAAACAACAGCCGTCTGGAATTTATGGTCAATGAACGAACCGGCCATCTCCAGCTGGCCATCGAGGAACTCAAAAAGGTTGATGTGGCAAAATCGAATTTCATGGCGAATATCAGCCATGAACTGCGCACCCCCCTAAATGCCATCTTAGGTGCCGCCGAGCTTTTACAGGAAGGGATCTGGGGCAAGCTGACGGACAAACAGCGCCGCTACGTACACAACATCGACGACAGTGCCCGTCATCTCTTACAGCTGATCAACGATGTATTGGATATCTCAAAGTTAGCTACCGGCAAAACCTTGCTGAAGCCCGAACCTTTCTATATAAAAGAAATCATTCATCAGGCCGTCAGCGGCATATCGGCTATGGCGGCGGAAAAGAACATTTTGATAGAAACCGAAATCGTACCGGAAAATTTCCGCGTGATCGCGGATGTGCACAAATTTTTAGAGATTCTGTATAATATTCTTTCCAATGCCGTTAAGTTCACCCGTGACCACGGTCGCATTGATATTCTGGTCCATCAGCGGGAAACGACCTTCGAAGTGGCCGTGCGTGATACCGGCATCGGTATCGCCCCGGAAGACCAAGAACGGGTCTTTCGGGAATTCGAACAGGTGGACAGCAGCTATTCCCGTCAGTATGAAGGTACGGGATTGGGGCTGCCCATCGTCGACAAGCTAGTCAAACTCCACGGCGGCAGCGTCCGCCTGCGCAGCCAGCTAGGGATCGGCACGGAACTCTTTTTCATGATGCCGCTGGACGTGGAAACGTACCTGAACGGACAACAACAGGAGGCTAAGGCATGACGACGGTACTCATCATCGACGACAACCGAAAGAACGTGGAGCTGCTGCGCGATTTTATCGAATCATGGGGCTACGCGACTCTGTCGGCTTACCAAGGGATGGAGGCCCTGCGGCTCGCGCAGGAAAAACGCCCCGATATCATCCTGCTGGACGTCATGCTGCCCGGCATGAGTGGTTTTGAAGTGTGCCGGGCGCTGAAGGATACCGTTGCGACACAGAATATTCCGGTCATTTTGATCACCGCACTGACGACACCGGAAGATCGGGCCAGCGGCTTTTCTGTCGGCGCCAACCATTTCATGACCAAACCGGTGAGTTATAAGGAACTCAAAGCCATCCTAAAAAACTTCACCCAGGAAAAAGCACGGTTAGACGGCATGGAGGCACAGGACCTCATTTTAAAAAAACTTTATCAGGCGCTCTACCGCCTGCTGTGCGTAGACGACCACGGCATGGAAGACGAACGCATGGATTTTTACCGCCACGTATTCAAACATTTGGATCTGCCCAACGCACTGGGAGAAAAAGTGCTCTATGTCCTTTGGTTCCAGCCCATCTATCAGCGAAGCCAAAAGCGCCCGACAGATCTGGCCTTCGTTCATGACCTCTTCCAAGGCTTAAAATGCACGGAATGGCTGCGCCCCTTGGTTCTTTTTAGCTGCACTCCCTATAAAGACCGTGATCCGGCGCTGACCTCCTCTCTCAAAGCACAGGGGCTCTTGGACATCGCGCAGCTCTGCTATGAAGTGAACCGCTTTGATACCTTGCTGCGGGAAAACGCCTTCCAAAAAGAAAAGGCTCTTGCCGCCTTTAAGGAAGAGCAGAAGCGTTTCGCATATTCCCCCGCCTTCACGGACGCCCTGGAGAAAGAGATGGCCGATCAGGAACTGCGCAACCGAATCCGGCAGGATCTCGGTCATTGTCAGCCTTAAGATTCCCCCCGCTCCATCAAAACGACGAGAAAAAGAACGCCGTTGGGATTTTATCCCGACGGCGTTCTTTTTTTGCGTCCAAAGACGGACGTCGCGTCAGAAATTAAATCAAATTACGCCTCTTAGGGTAAGCGTTGAATTTCGCCTATTTATAAAATGAACTTGACGGGAGACGCACGTTTGCCGAATGCGGCAAATGCAAGTGACGCCACAAGCGTCAGAGCAGCCGCGGCGCGAAAAAGGAGGCACGCACACGCGACGCGGCACAAGTACCCCAAAAAGAAACTATAACAGAAAGGGTGACATGCAATGGAAGCAAAAAAGATTTCTTACTGCGTGGTAGCCGCCGCCTGGCTGGCGGTATTCTGCCTCTTCGGCTATCGGGCGACCTTCGCCGTATTCTCTGGGCCGATGGCGGAAACCATGCACTGGACAGGAGCGCAGGTATCCTTAGGCTATTCGCTGATGATGACCCTCTATGCGACCACGGCCTTTTTCAGCGGTATGATTTTAGATCGCTGGGGCACCAAACCTGTCTATACGATCGCGGCCATCTTCTGTATGCTAGGCTTCTATCTGACAGCGCGGGTGGAAAGCCTCACCGCCTACTATGCCGCCTACGCCATCTGCGCCGGAATTGGAACGGGCATGCTGTGGGTATCCTCTACCGTATCGGTGCGCAAATGGTTCATCGGCGGAAAATACGCCACCATGTGGGGACTCGCTTTCGCCGGCGGCCCGATGGCCCAGGTACTGCTCAGCCTCGGGGTAAAGCCAATGCTGGTAGAAAATGCCGCCCACTGGCGCACCGCCATGACATACCTGAGTTGGATTTTCCTCCTCCTGCTGCTCTTAGCGGCTTTCCTCGCCAAAAAGAATCCAGAACAATACGGACTGCAACCCTTTGGTGAAGCCAAAGCAGCCCCGGCTGCAAACGGCGCCCCGAAAAAAGAAGAATTTATCTGGAACATCCGGCAAGCCTTCGCCACGTATCCTTTATGGGCAGCCATTCTGTGCTTTATGGCCTGTGTCAGCGGTGAATTTCTGATTTGGACGCAGATCGTCCGCTATTGGACGAAAGATCTTGGCATGGCGCTCAATACCGCGACCAACCTCTACGTCATTATCGGCGTCGCCGGAATCTTCACGATGCCGCTTTT